>Ga0123355_10000005_pt1 | contig 212958 bp, 213 predicted proteins | sample TergutEmb28metaG_3_FD_89872 | JGI IMG/M metagenome (GOLD analysis project Ga0123355, IMG submission 89872) | Embiratermes neotenicus P1 segment gut microbial communities from Petit-Saut dam, French Guiana - Emb289 P1 | ecosystem: Host-associated > Arthropoda: Insects > Digestive system > Gut ...
AATTCATTTTCGCAAGCAGCTATGTAGTGTACAGCTTTACGATATTCTTGGGGGCTGCCGAATTTAAAAGGCACGATGGTTTCATCCAATGAAATAATTCCTTTTTCTAAAGCTTCCGTAGCCCATCCCAGCACCACGCCTGTACTCATAGCATCTAAGCCGGCAACTTCAACATCCTCAATCAATTCCAAAATATCTTTAGGATCATTCAAACCAAGGAAAGTGCCTAAAGCATAAATTAATTCATAGTCATAACCCACTGATATAGTTTCATATTCATAGCCCTGATCAGCAAACTCCCGACGGACTTGTCCAATATGTATACAACCAACAGGACAGCCGGTACATGCCATTTTCCGAACAAGATGCTCACGTGCAAATGCTTCGCCCGAAACTTTTTCTGCGTCTTCAAACCTATTTTGCAGCAAATTGCGTGTAGGTAATCCACCTGCCGCATTAAGGGGTAAAATATTGATAGGCGTACCTATATCATGATATTTTTTCATAAAATCTGTTTCTACGCATTTATTGTATATCTCTCTATAGACCTTGAAATACTCTTTGAAATTTTGGATTGGTATATCCTGATTTCCTACAATATGAATAGCCTTGACGTGTTTTGAACCAATTACGGCTCCCAGGCCCAGGCGACCGAAATGACGATAACGGTCAACTGTTACGCAAGCATAAGAAACTTGGTTTTCACCCGCTAGTCCAATACGAATAATAGAGCGTTTCCCTGCATGTTCACGCTTTTCATCACGGATAATCCGACCAACATTATCTTTTCCGGTTCCCCAAACTGTCCGTGCATCATGGAAAGTTACATCATTGCATGAAATGGCAAGGTACGTAGGCTTATCCGCTTTACCATAAATGACAATAGCATCAAATCCGGCCGAAAATATGGACAAAGCCATACGCCCACCAGCATATGATTCTCCCAATTCTCCCGTCAATGGTGAAATAAACATAGCAACAACTTTTGTAACTACCGGATATATGGTGGATAACGCACCAATTGCAAAAACAATAGGCTGAGCCGGGTCAAGGGGCGGCAGTTCAGGGTGCATGTTTTCTTCTAATAATTTAGCGGCAATGCCAACGCCACCCAAGTATTTTACCAAGTCTTCACGTTCATCAATATGGATTTTTTGTGTCTGCATATCTATGTATAATACTCGGATTGATTTTTTATAAATCATTTAGCCGCCTCCTTAACTTCTTCTGTTTGAAGGCAGCCATGAGGACAATAACGTGCACATATACCACAGTGATGGCAAATAATAGGCTGTTTCAAATCTTCATCAAAGTCCACAGCTCCGACCATACAAGCCGACTGACAGCTGCGACATCCTATACATTGATCTTTCTTCAAAAGTACGCCACCACCTTTTCTTAAGGTCAAGGCATTGGATGGGCATACTTCGGCACAGGCTGCTTCATGGCAAGCTTGACAAACTGTTTCAACAAATTTCCCCGAAAGTCCGCCATAGGTGCGAATCTTTATACAACTTTTTTGAATGGAATGACTTTGTCGGTTTACAGCGGCACAAATAAGCATACAGGTATAGCATCCGATACATTTAGACATATTATCTACCTTTAAAACCTTCGCCATGCAAATGCCTCCAATCAATGTATAGTCATTTTATTTTCATCACCTTGCTAATTCGCTCCAGCATCCAACATGTAGGTGAAAATCAATGTCACTAAATTGAACAAAACGCATTAATGATGCGTCCCCTACAAGATCCATACATAATTCGGGATTGTAGGGGCGGTTATTAACCGCCCGCATACTTCCTCCACTACAGCCTATTTCCTTAACCTATAAAAACTATTAACTTTATCTTCTTTACCATTCTGATAACTAGGTAGTTGTATCAGATTTTGTATAGCTCCCTTTTGGAGGCCTTGGTCCATAGTATTGATAGTAGTCCACTTTAATTTTCCCATTATAGAGCTTTCTTTTTTTGCTGGCTTTTTTCCCAAAGAGCTTTTCAAATTCAGGGTGAGAGGTCAATATATAGTATGACCAGCTATCTAGTTGGTTAAATACTTTACCCATCTCCCTGTATAACCTCTCTACTTCATCCAAATCTCCCAATCGCTCACCATATGGTGGATTGCAGATGATTTTACCGTATTTTTTCTTACTGCTCAAATCTGCCAGATTTAGCTGTTGAAAATGTATATCCTGCTCCAAGTTGAATTTAGCAGCATTTGCTCTGGCAAGCTTAATAGATGGGCCATGAAAATCCGTCCCTATTATATCTAGCTCTTGTTTTTTAATATTGTCACATGCTTCTTCTCTAGCCTTTTTCCAAACACTTTCAGGTATATTAGGCCATTTGTCCGAAACAAATCCTCTATTGATTCCCGGTGCTATATTTTGCCCAATTAATGCAGCTTCTATAGGAATAGTTCCGGAGCCACACAAAGGATCTATTAAAGTTGTATCCGGATACCATTTTGCAAGGAGAACTAAGGCTGCAGCCAACGTTTCTCTTAATGGTGCTGTACTGGTCAGCTCCCTATAACCCCTTTTATGTAGTCCTGGACCACTGGTGTCTATTGTTAAAGTAGCAATATCTTTTAGAAAGGCTATTTCAATTTTATACATGGGTCCTTTCTCTTCAAACCATTGTGTTTTGTATCTTTTTTTCATACTTTCTACTACAGCCTTTTTTACAATAGCCTGGCAGTCAGATACGCTAAAAAGTGTGGATTTAATTGACTTGCCATCTACAGGAAATTGGGCATTAGCAGGTATAATATCAGGCCATGGCAATGCTTTAGTTTTTTCGAATAATTCATCAAAGGTAGTTGCTTGAAACTCCCCTACCTTTAAACGTATTCTATCTGCTGTCCGAAGCATAATATTTGCCCTGCATAAGCTTAATTCATCGCCGGTAAAGGTAACTTTTGAATTTTCAACAGTTAGATTCTCATATCCAAGGTTTCTTAGCTCATCAGCAACTATAGATTCTAAACCAAAGGTTGCAGTAGCAATTAAGTTAAGTTTTGACACAAATTTCACCACTTTCTAGTAAATATCAAAATAAGGCAGGTTATATATCTAACCTACCTTACTTAATTAATCTTATATATTGTAAAAGTATAACATGTCCATCAGCTATTTTCTATAAGTTCATTTATATATTTATTTTGACATTAAGTAATGGGACTTATGCAGAAATAAAGAACCAAAAAAATATCCCAGCTTCTTTAGTATAGTATCTTACTCTGCATCTGTTGCGACATCAATATTAGCATGATATAATGATTGCAATAATAGCGGAGCTTTAATTCAGTCAAATATAGTAAAAATGAGGTGTTATTATGTCCGAAACAGTGATGAATACAAAGGCACTGTCCGAAGTTTTATTTAAGTTGATTAAAACCAAAAAAGTTCGTGTAAAAGAATCTAACGGTATTATCCAGCTTATGCCTGTAAAAGACAGCGAAGATTGTACAATTGGATTACGCGGAATTTTAGCAGGCTATGATGATATGTCTGTTGATAAATTTTTAGAGCGGAAGCGTGCCGACAAAGGACTAGATTTATGAACCGATATATTTTAGATGCTTGTGCTCTGATTGCCTTGTTGCGAAATGAACCAGGTGCAGATAAGGTAGCTACTGCTTTCAATGCTGCCAATAATGGCGAAGCAAAAGTAATAGTGAATAAAGTAAATCTTTTGGAAGTTTTCTATGACCTTTACCGTTCGCTTGGAAAAGATAAGGCAAATTTGATAATGTCTGAAATTAGAAAACGTCCTATTGAAATTTACTCAGAAATAACTGACGATATTTTCAATGAAGCTGGGCGATTAAAAGCTTCATATAAAATATCACTAGCAGATTCTTTTGCTTTAGCACAAGCCATAGTATCTGATGGCGAATTGTTAACAGCAGACCATCATGAATTTTATATAATAGAAAAACATGAATCTATTCGTTTCCAATGGATTAGATAAAATGAGATAAAGAAATAATTTGAAATAAATAAGTATAAATTTTAAACACAGAAAAACCCCATAAGATAGGGCTTGTAATTGCCCTATCTTATGGGGTTTGCTATATGGCATTTTGCATATTAGAAGTATCACCTTCGTATTTCAAATATAAAAGCTCTTACACCCGAGAAGTCACCAAAATCAATTATATACTCACCTTCACCAGCGTATAAGATATAAAAATTGCCTTCCAGTGTTTCACCGGGAACTGCACGTTGGCCTCTTATAGCAGGACCATGGACACTATCCCTAAAGAAAACACCTATATCATCTAATGGAGAGCCGTCAGGTCCAAAGGTTCGAAAACCCGGAAACAACCTTTCTTCATCATTAAATTGAAATACATTCGTTGCTGTAACCGGCAAATAGAATACAATATGACCGTCAAGCTCAGATCTTTGAGCGTTGATGGATGTCCAGCCAATAGTATCACCAAGTGTAACTTCCCAACGATGATGAAAGCCAAGTGCTAAAAGAGTACTGCCAACTGTAAATGGTATATTTTCACCTTCTACCGCAAATACAGAACCGAGGTCTAATGTTGGGCCAGGGGCAGGATCCTGTGCAGACGGAAGATTTGGCGGTTTTTGTACTTGGAATACAAATTCAACAAGTTCCCTACTTCCATTTTGATTAGGATAAAATTCAATTACATATTCTCCGTCACCATTATACAAAACATGTACATAATGTGCCACTGTTGCACCGGGACGCATTTCAACTGTATCTGCATGCACAACATCTCTTCTAAAAGACCTAAACACATCACTCAATCGAAGTCCATCCGGTCCATATGTACGATGAGATACTCCGCTAAATCTACGGGACTGCTCACCTAAGTTGGTTATAGAAATAGGAAGATAAAATACAGCATGGCCATTAAAGGCAGAAGTCTGATCTGCAAAAACAGTCCACGCAATTTCGTCATGAATTGTGATTCCCCAGCCATCAAATACAAGTGCTTCTACCTGTTCTTGATCTGTGACTCTGTCTGAATCTTGATTTAAAAACCCAAAAATGCTTGTTCCCAAAACAATGAATATACAGATACCGATTACTACAGCTGGCTTTTTTAATATATTCATCTAATGCCCCCTATATCTCGTTTTGTATCTTGATTCAAGCTTCCTTCCAACTTTTCTATATCAGCATTAGTATCTAAGGCTATCTTATTTAAATTTGTATCTGCATCAGCTTCTACAGCTTTTTCTCCAAAATTATTTTGGGTTAATCCTTCTTTTTTCAAGATATTTTCTAAAACATCTATCTCCGTTGATAAATCCATGGCTGTATGAGAAAAAAGAGTATCTAATTGTTTTTTATAAGCATTTTTCAGGGTATCTAAAGAGTCTTCTATTTTCTGCATTGTGTTAGAAATATTTTCACCTTTTATGCTTTGACTTTCCATATAACTATAATTTGTAATCAATTTCTTTGTAGTGGGAAGGTAGTAGTTCAAAAAACGCTTTATAGAGGAAAGAAGCTCCGGTTGCCTTCTTAATTTGTGAATAATATCATTGGATATATCTATAATTTCATTTGTTTTACTGGCAATTTTCTTGTTTCTTAGCTTATCTCTTGTATCTCTCATTTCATTAATAAGTTCCCAGCTTTCAGATACAATAGCATCCACTTCAGGATTTCCGGTACTTCGGACAGGGCTTTTCGTCTCATTAATAAAAATAACAAATCTAACAATACCACTAACAATGGCAGACATGATAAATAGCAAGACAATATCAAAAATGCCAGATATCACAAAATTAGATACCGTAGCAAAAAATATAACCCATGCTATCGCAAATGCATAAATAGGCATCACTTGTTTGTATGCAGCTAAAGACATAATTGCACCCCTCTTGCGGTTATTTTAAAACTTATCATATAATACTTTATTATTATATGTTTGAAATTAAGCTGCGTCAATTCATTTTGCGGCTTGTAATAAAAGCAAAATCTTGCCAAATCATAAAACTTAACATGATATTCAAATCAAGTCTTTAAAGACACGGGATGAAAATACCTAGTTATTATTTCAGCTGAAATGTTGGCATAGGATTTGCTTTATGAAGATTGCTGCTGTGAAGCTTATCAATCTTCTCTTTTATTTTTTTATCATTGCAGACGTTCTCACGAATGTATTTATCCAAAATATCATAAGTAAAGCCTAGATTTTCTTCATCAGTTTTGCCACTAAGACCGTCAATAGGTGTCTTATCAATAAACTTTGATGAAAGCCCAAGTTCTCTCCCGATAGCTTTCACCTCTGTAGCAGTCAGATTTGCAAGAGGACTGAAATCTCCGGCAGAATCTCCAAATTTGGTGTTATAACCCACCCAGTTTTCACTTAGATTACTGGTATTTGCCACCCTGCCACCTATACTACCGGAAACAGCATAAAGAGTTGTCATACGAATCCGTGCAGGCGTATTAAAGGTTGCTATAGTATTTAACTCCAACCCACTTTTTTTAATTTCATCATACAAAGATTGCACTGATTCCATAATATTTATCTCTACATAAGGAATATCAAGAGTTTTACAAAGGTCATATGATACATCAATATCATGCTGATTTCCTTGAGGCATCAACACACCTAGAATTCGCTCTTTACCCAAAGCTTCTTTGCAGAGTGCAGCAACAATAGAACTGTCTTTACCCCCACTAATGCCGATAACAGCTTTTGTTTCAGATGTAGCATTGTCTTGGAAATAATCTGCAATCCACTCTACTATTTGATTTTTTACCTTTTTAGCATCAAACATATGATATCCTGCCTTATTAAAATTTTTCCTCATCCCTAACAATTACTATATATAATCTTATCACAGCCCACATTTAATTTCCAGAGCAGCCTTACGTGCCACATGCCATCAGGACAGGGCTATACAAAAACCCGAAATATGCATATACAACATATTCCGGGTCTTATCATTAATTTTCAACTTATACTTTCGCCGCTACTTTAAACGCTTTATAGGAAGCCTCTATAGTTTTCTCAATTTCCTTGTCTTCATGAGCAAGGGACATAAAACCAGCTTCAAATTGAGATGGTGCTATATACACACCTTCTTCAAGGAGGGTTTTAAAGAAAGCAACAAACTGATCAATGTTAGAAGTTGCTGCACTTTGAAAATCTGTAACTTCCTGAGTAGTAAAGAACGCCGAAAACATACTGCCTACCCTTGTAAAGTAAGCTTCTGCTCCTGCTGCTTTGGCGGCTTCTTCCATGCCGGCAGCAAGTTTAGCAGTCTTTGTTTCCAATTTATCATAAACTCCCTCTTTTGAAAGAAGTTTTAAGGTAGTGTATCCTGCAGTCATTGCCAATGGGTTTCCAGATAAGGTTCCGGCTTGGTAAACAGGTCCTAAAGGAGATACCTTTTCCATTATCTCTTTCTTACCACCATAGGCACCTACAGGCAGACCTCCACCAATGATTTTACCTAAGCAAGTTAAGTCCGGCATAACACCATAACGCTCCTGAGCTCCTCCCAGAGCTACTCTAAACCCTGTCATTACTTCGTCAAATATGAGCAAGATACCATATTTCTCAGTTAGCTTGCGAACTCCTTCAAAATATCCTGGAGCCGGTGGGATACATCCCATATTACCCGGTACAGGCTCTAAGATGATTGCAGCAATATTTTCCCCTTCTTGCTCAAAAATCTTTGCTAAGGTTTCCAAGTCATTAAAGGGTGCTGTTATTGTATTTTGAGCAGTATTACTGGGAACACCGGGGCTGGTTGGAACTCCATGAGTTAAGGCTCCGGAGCCTGCTTTTATCAATAGAAAATCAGCATGTCCATGATAACAGCCCTCAAATTTAACTATTTTATCTCTACCAGTATATCCTCGTGCTAATCTTAAGGCACTCATTGTTGCTTCTGTTCCTGAGTTAACCATTCTGACCATTTCAATGGAAGGTACGCAATCAATAATAAGCTTTGCCATCTCAGTTTCTAACTCTGTAGGTGCTCCAAAACTGGTTCCGGTTTCTAAGCACTGTCTAAGTGCATCTTTAACCTCGGGATGACAATGACCCAAAATTAAAGGTCCCCAAGAACCTACATAATCTATGTAACTATTTCCATCTTCATCGTAAATATATGCTCCATTTCCTTTAGCAATGAAAAGCGGATCCATTCTAACTGATTTAAAAGCACGAACCGGGCTGTTAACTCCACCTGGTATATATTTTTGTGCCTCAACAAACATTTCTTTAGAACGTGATAGATTAAGCAAATTAATAACCCCTTTCCATATTTATTCTTGCTCCAGGAAATACTTCATACTTGTCTTTTTTAGCTCTTGCGAACTGTAGAGGAGACGGTAAGGATAATGCTCCCCTACTTCTTTGGAGATTTTCTCAGCCATCTCTTCACATTCCTGTCTGGTAGGAAAATGAATCATAGCAAAAACACTATATGGCCAATTTTCTTTAGTAGGTCTTTGATAACAATGGGTAACTTCCGGAAAAGCAGCAAGTACCTTGCCTACCTCTTCACACTCTTCATCCGGAACTTCCAAGACAATCATAGCATTGGCAGCTATGCCAACTTCTCTATGTCTAAGGGCGGCACCTACTCTTCGTATATAGCCCTCTTCCTTCATAAATCTGATTTTATCCAGAAGCTCTTCCTCTGTAATTCCTATTCTTGCCGCTATTTCTTGATAAGGTCTGCTGACAAGGGGGAGGTTTTTTTGCAGTTCTTGTACTATTTTGATATCTACTGCAGAGAGCATTACTTTTCCCCCTTCATAGAAAATTTCACTTTTATTTTAAAGAACCTTTTAGCAGGAAGCTGCATTAGGTCATCTATTCCACTTTTTAAAATTATTTCGTCACAAATTTTATCAATATGCTCCTTGGAAGGTGCAATAAGAGTAAACCACATATTATAGTCATGTTCCCTAAGGTAATTATGGGTAACACCAGGATATGAATTGATAATTTCTGCTACACGTGCAATTTGTTCTTCGGGTACTTTTATTGCACAAAGGGTGCTTTTGTATCCCAATTTTCGTGAATCAAAAATTGCACCAAGTCTGCGTATAATACCCCGCTCCTGTAATTTGCGAACCCTATCTATTACCTCTTCCTCGGAAATTCCCAGAGCTATAGCCAAATCCTTATATGGCTCCGGTGAAATTGGAAAACCATCTTGAATTATTTCTAATAATTTGTGATTAATTACGTCCATTTAAATACCAGTCCTCCCATGATATAAGCACCAAGGTTCTTCTGCCATATAGCTTCCATGGTAGAAATATGCTCTGGCACGGCATCCGCCGCATACTTTTTTAAATTCACATGTGCCACACCCACCAGTGTAATCCATAGTTCTCAGCTCTTTGAAAACCTCACTCTCTTCCCAAATAAGGTTAAAAGGCTTATCTTTTACATTGCCGACAGCTATATTCAAATAGGCACAAGGCTGTACATCGCCTCTGGGGCTAATGATACAATAGGATGTTCCTGACAGGCAACCCTTCCCAAATCGTACCTTTTGCCCTTTCTGCTTAGCGATTCTCATAAATTGTGGTGCACATGTAGGCTTTATCTCTATATCTACTTTATCGGCTTTATCTTGTATTTTATTTAAAAGTTCTTCATATTCTTTGGCCCTTAGGCTCTCTTGTTCAATATTAACTGCCCTTCCTGTTGGTACAAGGAAAAAGATATGATGAGCAACTGCTCCCATTTCTATGGCAAAATCAGTTAGTGCCTCTATCTCGCCTTTATTCCAATCCATTACTGTTGTGTGGATTTGAAAAGGCAAACCTACTTCTTTACAGTTTTTCATACCTCTAACAGCTTCTTCCCAAGCTCCTTCGTACTTACGAAGTTTATCATGCTTCTCGGAATCCATACTATCAAGGCTTATACCCATACCCATTGCCCCTGCATTCTTTAGCTTCTGTGCAAGGTCTTTAGTTATAAGGGTACCATTAGTACCAAACACCGGACGTAAACCAAGGTCTGTTGCATGTTGTACCAATTCTACTATATCATCTCTCATTAGAGGCTCTCCACCACTAAAAATCATGATCTTAAAACCTGCCAAAGATATTTCATCCAACATCTTCCTAGCTTCCTGAGTAGTCAATTCTATATCTGCCTTGGCACCGGCATCTCTATAGCAATGGTCACAAAACATATTACATTGATTTGTAGAATTCCAAGATACTATCATTTTATTTGCCCTCCTTTTTCAGTCGTCTGATATCGGTCGTTAGTCATCAGGTTTTATTGTCGTAGGGGCGGATTCCATATCCGCCCAAATGCTTCTAGCCTGACGACCGACCACTGACCACCGACAACCATCTCGCTACATCTTTAGCATGGTAAGTTAATATAATATCTGCTCCGGCTCGTTTCATGCTTAAAAGAGTTTCTAAAACAACTCCTTTTTCATCAATCCATCCTTGAGCTGCTGCTGCCTTCACCATGGCATATTCTCCACTAACATTATAAGCAGCTACAGGGTAATTAAACGTCTCTTTTACGTCCCGGATAATGTCCATATATGCAAGAGCCGGCTTGACCATTACAATATCTGCACCTTCTTGTATGTCAAGTTCAACTTCCTTTAACGCTTCCCTGGCATTAGCCGGATCCATTTGATAGCTGTTTCTATCTCCAAACTGTGGTGCTGAACCGGCGGCATCTCTGAAAGGTCCGTAATACTTTGATGCATATTTGGCAGCGTAAGACATGATAGGAATAGCTTCAAAACCATTAGCATCAAGCTCTCTACGAATGGTTCCTACTCTACCGTCCATCATATCAGAAGGAGCAACCATATCGGCACCGGCTTCACATTGAGATAAAGCTATCTTTGCCAGATAGCCCAAAGTCGGGTCATTTAAAATGCTTCCTTGGTCTACAATACCGCAGTGACCATGGTCGGTAAATTCACACATACAAACATCTGTTATAACAAGTAAATGAGGAAACTCTCTCTTTAAAGCCACTACTGCCTTTTGGACTATGCCATCCTCTGCATAACCTTCTAAACCCTTGGGGTCTTTTGATTCAGGAATGCCAAAAATAATTACTGCCGGAATACCCAATTCAACAGCTTCTTTAGCCTCAAATAAGAGCATATCAAGAGAAAGCTGGTATATGCCGGGCATTGACTTGATAGGATTCTTTACATTCTTCCCATGGGTTACAAAAACAGGCAATACCAGGTCATTAACAGAAAGAGAAGTCTCTCTGACCATGTTTCGTAAAATTGGATTTTCTCTTAGTCTACGTGGTCTAACAGTTGGAAACATACTATTTCCCCCTTTAATTCAATTGACAGTAATATGACTTATCTATCGGGTTGTAGCTGTAGAAAATACTTATAATGTATAGTAACAATCTTCTGTCCACCGTACTGGGTTCTCATCAATATATTTACATATTCTTAGATAGCTTTTTTCACTACGGATAATATGATCATGATAGGAACGCAACCAAATACGTTTATCAAATACTGGATAAATACCTGATTTAACACCTGCAATATACTTAATCGTTGTATATCTTTTAAATGATTGAACAACTTCGGCTACTGTCATTGTATGGGCGGATTCCATATCCGCCCGCTTTTTATCTTGAGATATTATCACAATCATATGTACATGGTTTGGCATTATAATATATTTATCTAGGATTATGCTGTTAAATTCGCTAAAAACCTCGTTTAATGTGCTATCTATCATTTTCCCTGCATCGTTTATGAACATCTGGGCAGATCGGGCGGATATAGAATCCGCCCCTACGTGGCCAAATAGGTGGCATTTATTTTGTGTGCAAATGGTTATAAAATATGCACCATTTTGGGAATAATCATATCCTCGTAACCTTATATTTTTACGTACCGGAAAATTTCCTTGCACATAATCACCTCACATGCAGTCATATACTAGTGAGTTTTTATATCATTGCAAACTAATTTTATTAAAGCAGGTAACTCATCTTTGTTAAAGTGACATTTATAGAAAATACTTATACTGTGTTGTAAAGCTCAGTGGGCAAATTAACCCACAATGCTTCCAGACTTTTGCTTTTTGTCAGTGCCTTTATTACATTTTCATCAGGATATGCAAATATTATCGGTATGTCTTCTTCGCCTTTATCAATTCGCACTGAAAATGCCAATTGTTCTTGTTCAAGTGAAAATTGAGCATCTACACCGAGTTTATTGCCTCTCGCATCCAGTCTAATCCACTTATCAAGGCTTTCAATGTAAACAGCATTTAAACCATGCAGTATTAGATGTGGATCTAATGTATCATCTAGTATGAGTCTTTGATAACAAAATCCCGTAGGAATTTGGTTGCTTCGGAGTAATGCCGCCAGCAAATGAGATTTTGCATAGCAGATGCCTTCCTTCGCTCTCAGAACCTCAGAGGCTTTACAAGTAACAATGTTTCCTTGAATATCTGCCGAATGTGATATGTTATCCCTTACATACTCAAATGCATTTTTAATATAGCTTATCTCATCTTCCGAATTCGCCTTAATTTCAAGAGCTAAATTCGTAATATCACATGAAGCTTGAGATTTAAAATCAATAGTTTCGCTTGCTTCAAGGTAACGAGCCAAATCATTAAATTGTAATTTCATTGACTGTCCTCCTGTGCTACCTCACTCTACCCCACGCTCTTTATCCGTCAAGTAACATGCCGGATCTGTTTCCCAAAAATCACCTGTTATTGCCTCTGCACGTGCTCTAAAATTACCATTACACATATCTACCCTTGGACATGTACTACATTTACCCTTTAAAAGAGGTTTTCTGTTTTTTAAACCTCCTAAAATAGGATGAGTCATATCTGTCCAAATATCAGCAAATTTTCTTTCTTTCACATTGCCAAAGGTATGGTCAGGAGTAAACTGGTCACAATGAACATTTCCAGCCCAATCAACTCTACCAATAGCTATTCCGGAACGATTCCCGCCATTAGTCCTTAATAACTCTGCTACTGCAGCTGCCTGCTCCGGATCAACGCCTTTTAAATATTCATATATATATATGCCATCACAATGATTATCTACAGTAAGAATTTCTTTTTCCAGACCTCTATCGTGAAAGTCATTAGTCCAGTGGATGATTTTATCCATAACTTGCTTTGTTTCTTCATGGGTTATATCTTCTTTTATCATTTCGTTCCCTCTTCCGGAGTAAACCAAATGATAAAAACAGATACGCGGTATATTTTCTTCTTCAACAAGCTTAAATATATCGTCCAGATCCTTGTAGTTATGCTTGTTGATAGTAAAACGCAAGCCTACTTTTTGCCCGACAGCCATGCAATTTCTTATACCTCTTAAAGCCTTTTCGTAAGCACCTTTCTGCCCTCTGAAACGGTCATTGTTTTCACCGATACCATCCAAGCTAATACCTACATAGCTGATGCCTATATCTTTAAAGCTTTGTGCCATCTGAGGTGTTATCAATGTTCCATTTGTAGAAATAGTGGAACGTATGCCTTTGCTCTTTGCATAAGCTGCTAATTCTAATAAATCTTCTCGTACAAGAGGTTCCCCTCCTGAAAAGAGTATAACCGGCACATTAAATTCAGCCAAATCATCTATAAATTTTTTCCCTTCAGCTGTTGTCATCTCATCAGGATATTGCTTATTCTCAGAAGAAGAATAGCAATGAATACACTTTAGATTACAGGTTCGTGTACAATTCCAAACAACTACAGGACCTCTCCCTTGGGTTGTCCCATGTTGAGTTCCTTTTGCTTCTTTTACATATCTTAAATTATCACCATAGTGCTCATTATTTAGCAGTAATTTAGTTACACTTATCAAGGAAATCCCTCCTTTAGCGGAAGTCAGTCATCCAATATCATATGTTAAATCGGATGTAAACGTTATTATTAGGCATTATAATATCTTTACTGTATTATGATACTAAAATTGCTTCCAAAAGTCCATCCAGGGTATATTCAGATGCTTCCACATCTATCTTTAGCCCCAGTTCAACAGCAGTATTGGTAGTAATTGGTCCTATGGATGCCAATTTTACACCTTCCAAAAGCTGTGGCAGCTCATTTTTATCAAACATATTCACAAAGTTTTTGACTGTTGAAGAACTTGTGAAAGTTATTATATTAATTTTTTTGTTTACCAACAGGTCTTTAATCTTATCTGCTTGTCCATTTCCTATAACTGTTTTATATGCAACTACTTCATGGACATCTGCACCCATTGATTTTAATGCTTCCGGAAGTATTTTACGAGCAATATCAGGTCTTGGTAAAAGGATTTTCTTACCTTTAAGATCCTCACCCTGCATCTCTTCTATGATAGCTTCCGCTCTATATTCTCCAGGTATGTAGTCAACATTTAGCCCATATTTTTCTAGTGCTTCTTTGGTTTTAGGTCCAACAGCACCTATTCTGATACCTTTTAGCTGACGAAAGTCCATTTTGTTAACTGCCAAACGCTCATAGAATGCTTGCACCCCATTAACACTAGTGAAGATTATCCAATCAAAATCTCCTACTGTAGCTACTGCTTTATCCAAAGGTGCATAATCATCCGGAGGTATAATATCTATTGTAGGAAACTCTATTGGCACTCCGCCAAGGTCTTGAATCATCTTGGAAAAAATACTGGCTTGTCCTCTTGAACGTGTTACTAATACACGCTTACCCCATAAAGGTCTTTTTTCTACCCATTTTAGTTCCTCACGTAAAGAAACAACCTCACCCACAATAATGATAGTAGGGTTTTTAAATCCTTGTTCTTGGGATTTTTGAACTACCTCTTTTAATGTTGATGTTAAAGTTACTTGTTCCGGACGAGTTCCCCAACGTATCAGGGCAACCGGCGTATCAGCTGATCTGCCATTTTCTATAAGTTTATCTACTATCTTCGGCAGGTTAGCCATACCCATTAAAAATACAAGAGTCCCTATACCTGTACTGATTTTTGACCAATCAATATCAGTATCCTCTTTTGTAGGGTCTTCATTACCTGTGATAAAGGCTACATTCGAGGTTAATCCTCTGTGGGTTACCGGAATACCTGCATAGGCAGGAACAGCAATTGCAGAGGTAATACCCGGTACTACCTCAAACAAAATATTATTTTTTACAAGTTCAAGAGCCTCTTCACCACCACGGCCAAAAACAAAAGAGTCTCCACCTTTTAATCTGGTTACTACTTTATTTTCTAACGCCTTAACAACTAACAGGCTATTAATTTCTTCTTGAGTTAGGGTATGTCTTTCCGGGCATTTGCCAACGTAAATTAATTCAGCATCTTTTGACGCATACTCCAATAAGCTTGGGTTCACAAGTCTATCATATACCAGTACATCGGCCTTTTTGATACATTCCAACCCTTTTACAGTAATTAGACCCGGATCACCCGGCCCAGCACCAACTAAATATACATAAGCCCTGTTATTTTCCATATGTATCATTCTCCTGTCTGACTTCTTTTAGAATTTCCCTGGCACCCTTTTCTATTAATCGCTCAGCTAATTGGATTCCAAGTTCTTTGCTCTCGCTGGTACATCCTTGTATTTTATCTCTAATGATAGTATTTCCACCCAAACTGGCTACCACAGCTTCCAAAGTCATTGATTTACCATCAACTTTTCCCAATGCACCTATCGGGATCTGACATCCACCTTCAAGATAAGATAAAAGAGAACGTTCTGCTAATACTTCATATGCAGATTCTTCATGATTTAGAGGAGTGATAATTTGTTGAATATACGGGTCATCTTCCCTTATTTCTATACCCAAAGCTCCTTGCCCTACAGCAGGTAAAGAAATATCCATAGGGATATATTGAGTTATATTATCATGCCAACCCATACGGATAACACCGGCAGCTGCTAAGATAATTGCATCGAAATCTTCGCTAACCATTTTATTTAAGCGTGTGCTTAAGTTGCCTCGTATATCTTCCAGCTGTAAATCATTTCTATAGTTTAGGATTTGAGCCCTACGCCTCAAGCTGCTGGTACCTACTTTTGCTCCTTTGGGAAGGGTATCTAACGTATATCCCTTGGAAGAAATTACAACGTCTTGAGGGTTTTCTCTTTTAGTAATACACCCTATTTTACAACCTTGAGGTAAACGCGTTGGTATATCTTTTAAACTATGTACAGCCAGATCAATTTCACCGTCTAAAAGGGCGACTTCTAATTCTTTAGTAAAAAGCCCCTTATCACCAATTTTAGATAAAGCTACATCAAGGATTTTATCTCCTTGGGTTTTAATATATTTTATTGTAAAAATTTTGTCAGGGTTGAGTTCTTTCAGTTTTTCCAGTACCCAATTGGTCTGCCAAACAGCCAGTTGGCTATCCCTGGTTCCTAACACAATCTCTTTTTTCAACTTCATCACCATCTTCTTTATGTTTTGTTTGGCCAAAATCATAAGTAACTTTTTGGCTTTCAGCATCTAATTTAAAAAGACTTTGACATATCTCTGAATATAAATGACCTTGACCTGATGCTGCCTGATCCTTAAGAACTACAATTGGATCATGAATAAGCTGTTTAATTATAGAGCTTACCATACTGCCAAGTACTTTTTCTTCTCTCTCTGTAAAGCCATTTAGCCTGTTTTTTGCCTGCTCAAATTCTTGGTCTTTTATTCTTTCAGCTTTTGCTTGCAACGCTACAATAGTAGGAACAACTAAAAGGGTGCTGAGCCATCTAAAGAAATTGCCCAGTTCTTCCTTAATAATCTCTTCAGCTGCTTGTGCCTTATGTTTTCTTTCTTCTAAGTTTTTGTCAACTACATTTTGCATAGCATCTATATCGTACAACTTGATCCCATGGACAGACCCTACCTCAGGCTCAATATCTCTGGGAAGAGCTATATCAATCATGAGAATGGTTTTATTCTCTCTTTTTTCCATTACCGAAACCATATCTTGCGTAGTTATTATGTGGTGGCGTGCTGCTGTCGCTGTGATTACAATATCCGCATGAACCATATAGTTAAATAATTCATCGAATTTTACTGCCTTGCCTCTAAATTCCTCAGCCATGACTACAGCTCTATCAAAAGACCTGTTGGATACCATTATGGTAGGCACACCATTAGACAGCAAATGTCTGGCAGTTAAACGACTCATTTCTCCGGCACCAAGGACCAAAACAGTTCTTTCCGACAAGTCCTCAAAAACTTGCTTTGCAAGCTCAACTGCTACATAGCTGATAGAAACTGCATTTTGGTCTATTTGGGTTTCAGTTCTCACCCTCTTACCTACAGTAATGGCCTGTTGAAACAGTGCATTGAGTACGTTATTAGTAGTTTTATTCTTCAAAGCTTCTTCATATGCTTCTTTAATCTGACCTAAAATCTGGGTTTCTCCTAAGACCATAGAATCTAAGCCGGAAACAACATTAAAAAGATGCTGCACACATTCATGTGAGATTTTGATATAAAGGTATTGCCGAAGCTCACTTTTATCAAAGTTGCAACAGGTAGACATAAAGTCCTTAATACTATTAAGCCCTATTTCTATATCATGAACAGTTGCATAGATTTCTGTCCTGTTACAAGTAGCTAAAATAGCACAGCTACTAACATCTTTTTGGGAGTATAACTCTTCCAAAGCTTTAGGTATCTGTGTTTTTGTGAAAGTGAGTTTTTCCCTGACTTCTACAGGGGCTGTTTTATGATTAAGTCCCACTATAAGGATATACATTTATAAAATTCTCTCCCTTATTGTGCCATCCTCGTGCAGTTTAATTAATTCATGTACATCAATCTCTAATAACTGGTTTAATATTTCTTTGCGTTTTAAGGGATCTTTTATCTCTTTTTTGACCCAATCCCTGACTTCACCCAAAATATCCAGATATTTTTCATAGTTTTCATCAAACTGGTTTGATAACTCTCTGCCTATTTTTGAAGCAAGAGCAGGACTCTTTCCACCTGTAGAAATTGCTATAGAAAGGTCTCCCCTACGAACTACTGAAGGTACAAAAAAACTGCTGCTTTCCGGATCATCTATTACATTAACTAAGATATTTTTTTCATTACATAGTACAGCTATTTTAGAGTTAATAGCTCTATTATTTGTCGCAGCTATCACAAGAAACATATTTTCAAGGTCATTTTCTTGGAATTCTCTTGCAACAAGCTTTAGCTTTGGATGATCCTTTAATGCAAGGATACCTTCTGTAAATTCAGGACTCACTACTGTTACATTTGCATCGCTTTCCAAAAGGCTTTTAATTTTTCTTTCGCCTATAATACCTGCTCCTATTACCAAGCAGTTTTTACTATTTAACTTGATATTTATTGTATATAAGGACTTTGTCATATATTCACCTACTAATAGCTTCTGGCATATATATAGTCTGTCATTAATTCAAAAGTTCTTCTGCAATCCCCTGGCGGGAGCTTTAAAAGCTCCTTTTTTGCTTTTTCCAGGTATTTTCTTGCTATGGAAAAAGAATAATCAATTCCACCAGAGTTTTTTATCATCTCAATAGCTTCTTTGACTTCCTCTTTACTTTTATTTCTTTTCTGTAATAACTCAGATAATCTACCTTTGTAATTGTGCTCTTGTAAAGCATGGATAGCAGGCAAAGTAATAATGCCTTGTCTTATGTCATCACCAATTGCTTTACCCAGTTCAGCTTCATCGGCAGTCATATCCAAAATATCATCAGTTATTTGAAAAGCCATACCTAAGTAATGACCATATAATGCAAGACTTTTAACCATAGTGTCGGGTGCTTCAACAGCTATTGCTCCCAACTGACAACTGGCGGAAATCAACAAGGCAGTTTTTCTTTTAATTTTATAAAAATAGTCACGTTTGGTTTGATTGACATTAAAGGCAGTAATAAGTTGCTGCAACTCACCTTGGCACATCTGTATACTTACTTTGGCTAAAACAGAAGCTATCTTTTTATCACTATAGCCGGAGATTAACATGAGAGATCTACTAAATAAATAATCACCTGTATGTAAAGAAATTCTATCTCCCCATTGGGCTTTTACAGTTGGTTTGCCTCTTCTAGTTAAAGAAGCATCTATCACATCATCATGGACTAATGTTGCCATATGAATCATCTCTAATGCAACTGCCAGTGGCAGCAATTTTTCTAATGAGTAATTATGAAACTTACCTGCAAGTAATGCAAAAGCCGGTCTAAGCCTTTTTCCTCCTGCAAGTAATAAATGACTACTTGTTTTGGTTAATAAAGGGCTTGGAGTTTGTACAAATTTCTCCATTTCCTTTTCAACTATATTTAAATCCCCACGGATATCTTCAAATAGATCAACTCTAAACAAAAAATTTCACCACCACAAAGTGTATGATTTGTCAAAAATAATAAATGATACTTGTGTGGTATATTACCACCACTAAAATAGTTTACCATATTATCCTTAAACAACAAAGTTTTTTTAAAAGAAACTTTACTAAATGAAGGATTTTATACCTTAATTAGCTTACCCATTTTTCATTTCTTAAGCCATTAGCAAAAGTAACCGAAAATATCCTTAAAATATACAAATAAAAAACCCTTTCGTGGCGTTCCACAAAAGGGTTAGTAAATTTCTGTCAGCAAAAACAGTTGAAAATATCCTTATATTCTCACATTAAAACAAAGTCAATTGATTTTGCTCCGGTAATCCTTCTAAAACTCCGTTATCTTTTAATACTTGAATAACAGGCTTGGTTAGCTTTGCTTTATTTTGCAGGTCTTCTATAGAGGATATTTCACCTTCTCTAGCTTCTATAATGTTCTTTGCTGCTGTTTCTCCAAGTCCTTGTAGTGAAATAAAGGGACATAAAAGTTGACCATCTGTTATTTTAAATTTAAAAGAATCAGACTCCCATAAATCTACCATCTTCGGTTTAATACCCCTTAGATACATTTCCAAAGTCATTTCCAAAATACTATACAGCCCTTTTTCTTTTGCAGTTGCTTGGTTTCCTAGAGCTTCAATTTCCTGTATTTTGGCTATAACCTTCTCTTCTCCCTGACAAATTAATTCTGCATCAAAATCATCACCACGAACAGAAAAAAGTGCCGCATAAAATGCTTCAGGATATTTCACTTTAAAGTATGCTATCCTAAACGCCATAGTCACATATGCCACTGCATGGGCCTTGGGAAACATGTATTTTATCCGCTCGCAGGAATCTATGTACCAGTTCGGGACTTCATGTGTATGCATTATCTCTTTATATTCCTGTTTTACCCCTTTACCTTTACGAACATCTTCCATTATCTTAAAAGCATCAATTGCCGACAAACCTTTTTCAATTAAATAAACCATAATATCATCTCTGCAGGCAATAGTTTCACTTAAAGTAGCAATCTTACTCTTTATAAGATTCTGAGCGTTATTTAGCCATACGTCTGTTCCGTGAGATAGACCACTTATACGAACCAACTCTGCAAAAGTACTCGGTTTAGTTTCTTCAAGCATACCTCTTACAAATTTGGTACCAAATTCGGGTATACCTACAGTTCCAATTGAAGTATTTAGCACTTTTTCATCCATAATATTTAAAGGTTCTATGCCTGAAAATATACCCATGGTTTCTTTATCGTTTAATGAGATTGTTTTTGCATCAATCCCTGTAAAGTCTTCCAGCAACTTAATCATAGTAGGATCATCATGACCTAATATATCAAGTTTGACTAAACAATCCTGAATAGAGTGATAATCAAAATGGGTAGTAATTGTATTTGTTTTAGTATCGTCAGCAGGTCTTTGTATTGGTGTGAAAGCATAAATATCTTTATCTTGAGGTACAATCATTAAACCTCCGGGATGTTGCCCGGTAGTTCTTTTAACACCTGTGCAATTTTTTATTAACCTGTCCATTTCCGCTGCTCTGCACTTTACATTACCTTCTTCAACGAATTTTTTTACAAAACCAAAAGCAGTTTTTTCTGCAACTGTTGCAATAGTACCTGCCCTAAATACTTTGTCCGAACCAAAAAGCTCTTCTGTATATTTATGAGCATTGGGCTGATATTCACCTGAAAAGTTTAAATCAATATCCGGTACTTTATCCCCCTCAAATCCCATAAAAACTTCAAAGGGAATCTGATGACCTTCTGTTTTCAGGGTATTATCACATTCAGGGCAAGACTTTTCCGGCAAATCTGCTCCACAGCCTACTGAGCCATCTGTAATAAATTCACTATATTTGCAAGTACCACAAATATAATGAGGTGCCAAAGGATTTACTTCGGTAATACCCGTTAAAGTAGCTACAATAGACGAACCTACTGAACCCCTTGATCCTACCAAAAAACCATCATCATTGGATTTTTTCACAAGCTTATGGGAAATTAAATATAACACTGAGTATCCATTTGATATTATCGAATTCAATTCCCTATCGATACGCTGGGCAACAATCTCCGGCACTGGGTCACCATACAACTCTTTTGCATTCTTCCAAGTCATATCTTCAATTTCTTTTTCCGACCCTACAATTTTTGGTGGGAAAAAACCTTTAGGTACAGGAGATAGTTCCTCTATCATATTGGAAATAATATGAGGATTATCAACAACTACAGCTTGGGCATCTTCCTCTCCAAGATAAGAGAATTCATCAAGCATTTCTTGAGTAGTTTTAAGATATAGAGGTGCTTGATCGTCATCTTTATAGCCTTGACCTGCCATAAGAATTCTTCTGAAAATCTCGTCATGGCTATCCAAAAAATGAACATCCCCGGCAGCTACCACAGGCTTATTTAAGTCTTTTCCTAACTGTAGAATAGCCTTATTCATGTCTATAAGATCATCTTCTGACTTGATTGTTCCATTTTCTATTAAAAAATGATTATTTGCCCTTGGCTGAATTTCAAGAAAATCATAAAAAGAAGCTATATCTGCCAGCTCATCAGCCTTTGCTCCACTAAGCCAAGCTTGAATCAACTCTCCTGATTCACAGGCTGTCCCTAAAATCAAACCTTCCTTATACTTTTCAAGAATATCTTGAGGTATTAAAGGTCTTCGGTAAAAATATTCTAAGTGGGATAATGAAACCAGTCGATAAAGGTTTTCCAAACCCTGCTGGTTTTGTGCCAGTATAATAACGTGATATCTGGAAGAGTTTTTAACCTCTTCACTTTTTACCATATATCCCTCAAGACCATAAATGATTTTTATCCCATGCTTTTTGCCTGCATTATAAGCATTTGGAAAAGCTTGAATTACGCCATGGTCGGTGATTGCTATTGCTTCATGTCCCCAGGCTGCTGCTCTTTCAATACACGCTTCAACATCAACTAAGCCGTCCATTGAACTGAATTTGGTATGTAAATGGAGTTCAATTCTCTTTTTTTCTGCATTGTCCATCCTTATTTCTTTGGAAGACTGCTCTATATACTTTGCTATTATTACCTGTTCACCAGAATATCTGTCGAATTGTACATCACCAACAACTTTGACAGCTATCCCATTTTTTAGCGGGGAATTAACTTTTGTTTCATCACGCTCAAATACTTTTACTGCAATAGAATCTGTCTTATCAGAAATATTAAAGGAAACCATGGTATTACCATTTTTTAATTTGATTGTATCTACGGAGAAAATTTCCCCTGATATTGCTACTTTACTTTGGATTTCATTACCTAATTGCTTTATAGTTGCTTCTGCGAAGCTCTTCACAGGTTTTCCATATATAATATTGGAATTGACCAGATTGTTTTCTTTTTTATTAGCCTTATTATCAGCCTTGCCTTGAGTTATATTAGCATTATTTTTATTAACAGTAACAGTACGTGCCTTCTGAATATATTGTTGTAAAAGATTGTCATCTTCAAGCTCATGCTTTTCTTTCACAGCTATTTTTATATCTAACTCCAAGCAGAAATTAGTCTTCATACATTCACGAATCAATCTATCATAGTTACCCCTGGACAAAATAGTAACTCCCATGCTACTAGGGAGTTGGATATAGCAAATATCATCCTTAAATTCTAAGGTTGTATTCATCAGCCAAATTTTTATCTCTGGAAAGAACCAGCATAGATTCTCTCTAATCAAGTCCAGTTCTTTATCATTTATAGCCTGAAAATCAACATTGACTAGGTTGTAGTAGGGGATTATGTTAACTTTCTTTAAAGCTTCGCTGCAATCTTGTAAAGCAATTGCCAAGTCCTCAAGATATGAATAAGCAAGTAAGTTATTCATCTCTAGATGAACATTCCAGCAACCTTCTTTATTACTTACCTCCACAGTACGAATCTGGCAAGTTTTTAAGAAGTCTTCTATGATCTGCATTTTTTCATGCTGGCTCATGCCTCTATCAAGCTGATGTAAAGTAGACATTATAGTATCAGTCCTTAGTCCCTGTTTTTATGTTGGTTGAAACAAATTTGGCTATTTCCCAATACATTTTCATACGAGCTACAAAACCTCTTACTAATCCCAGCTTTTCTTCTTTCATAACATGGGTCAAGTCTTCTAGTATTACTTCTTTGACCGGCAGATTATTATCTTTTGCATACTTTGTCAATGCCACCTCAACACCAAATCTGGTTGCATCCAAATTAGACATTTGGTCAAATAGCTCTTTACGAACTACTCTTTGGCCGGATAAAAAAGGAGCCAAAAATTGAGCTAAGTCTGTAGCAATTCGTCCTTGTTCAAAGATACCCACTGCCATAGCATAACTTTCTTCAATAACCGGCTGAATAAGCTTAGCTATATGCTCTTTCTTTAATCCTACCAAATCAGCATCTAAGAAAAGGATATTTGGATGAGAGGCCAGTTGAGCACCTTTCATCATAGCACCACCCTTACCCAGATTATCTTCTAGCCTTATAACCCTTATCTCATATGATTCTGCTATATCCGCTGTGCTATCAATAGAACCATCATCCACCACAATAATTTCATATAGTGTCTCAATGCCAACTAAAACTTTTAAAACATTACCTATGTTGTTTTCTTCGTTATAGGCTGGAATTACAACAGTAACTTTCATTTTTGCCCCCTTGTAAAGTAAAGGCTATTTATGTGGTTCGCATAAAATCATTTACTACTTCAACCACACTCTCAAGTTGTATTATTTTTTTATCTTCTTTGTTTTTGCGTATAGTTAAATCTACCGTTCCCTCATTAACGGTTTTATTGCCAACAACTATCTGCAAGGGATAACCTACCAAATCAGCATCTTTGAACTTTATGCCTGCCCTTTCATCTCTATCGTCAATAATAACTTCTACACCACTTGCTTTAAGATCTTCGTATATATTCTCGGCTATTTTCACATGCTGCTCATCTTTAGTTGAAACAGGAATAACCACAACATGAAAGGGAGCTATTGCCATCGGCCAGACGATTCCGTCCTGGTCATGATTTTGCTCTATGGCAGCTGCCATAGTTCTACCTATGCCTATTCCGTAACACCCCATGAGTATATAGTTATTATTCCCTTTTTCGTCAGTATAAACCGCTTTTAAAGCCTCACTATATTTTGTACCCAATTGAAAAATATGGCCGACTTCCACTCCTCTGGCTTTTTTCAGGATTCCACCGCTACATGTACAGTTTTCCCCTTCTTCCACAATTCTAACATCAGCTTCAATATCAATTGTAAAATCTCTTCCGGGATTTGCATTAACTAAGTGATAGTCTGCTTCATTTGCACCGACAGCTACATTTGATAAGTGATTTATTTCAACATCTGCGATAATTCTTAGCTTTTTGGGCATATCAACCGGGCCTGCATAGCCCATAGGAATTCCCATCTCTTTAATTATAGCTTCGTCAGCTATTTCAAGATTTACACAGTCTAAAAGATTTTTTACTTTGGTTTCATTTACCGCTCTATCTCCCCTGACAAGGACACAAACAACTTCTTCATCAGCCTTATAAAGCATTGCTTTTACTGTTTTTGTCTTTGGAATACCTAAGTGTTCAGCCAACTTTTCGATTGTTTTTGCTCCCGGCGTATGCATTTTCTCCATAGCCTTTAGCTCTTCTTTTGGCAGTATTTCCGGATAGGCTTCGGCTCTTTCCAAGTTAGCGGCATATTCACAATTTGTACAGTATACTATCTCGTCTTCACCATTTTGAGCCAATACCATAAATTCATGTGAAGTTTTGCCTCCAATGGCACCTGAATCTGCTTCAACAGCTCTGAATTCCAAGCCGCACCTTTTGAAAATATTTGTATAAGCCTCATACATCTTTTCATAGCTGATTTTCATTCCTTCAACATCCTTGTCAAAGGAATAAAGATCTTTCATTATAAATTCCCTGCCACGCATTAAACCAAATCTGGGTCTACGCTCATCCCTATACTTATTCTGGATTTGATATAGTAGCAAGGGTAATTGCTTATATGAGCTAACTTCCTTTCTTACTATATCTGTAAGCACTTCTTCATGTGTAGGGCCAAGGCAAAAGTCACGCTGATGCCTGTCTTTTAATCTAAACAGCTCATCACCATATACATTCCACCTGCCCGTCTCCAACCAAAGCTCTGCGGGCTGGACAATAGGCAATCCCAATTCCAATCCTCCGGCTTTATTCATTTCATCCCTGACAATATCCATAACCTTTTGCATAACACGCCAGCCCATGGGCAGATAACTATAAACCCCTGAAGCAACCTTTTTTATAAATCCGGATCTCAATAACAGCTGATGGGAAACAATTTCTGCCTCAGCCGGTACTTCTCTTAAAGTATTTAACAGCATCTTGGATATTCTCATTATTAATCACCTTTTCCCAGCATTCTTATAATTTCTTCTTCCAAAATATCTACAAGCTTTTCTTGAGGAACATTTGCTACTATTTCTCCTTTTCGAAAAACCAATCCTTTTTCATTTCCGCCTGCTATTCCAACATCACAATGCTTTGCTTCTCCGGGCCCATTTACCGGACAACCCATTACTGCAACTTTTATAGGCTTGTCTACCCATGCCAGTCTTCTTTCCACTTCTTCAGCCATGGTAATAAGGTCTACCTGACATCTGCCACATGTAGGGCATGATATCAGTTCCATTCCTCTTTTTCTTAAACCTAAAGCACTCAAAATTTCATATCCTACAAAGACTTCGGTTTCCGGTGGTCCTGTCAGAGAAACTCTAATAGTATCACCTATCCCCTCTGACAGCAATATCCCAAGCCCTACAGAAGATTTAACCGTTCCTCTCAGTACAGTACCTGCCTCTGTAACCCCCAGATGTAATGGATATTCCACTTCTTCTGCCAATAGCCTGTAACCATCTACCATCAGCTTAACATCTGAAGATTTAATAGATATTTTAATTATGTCATGGTCCAGGTTTTCTAGAATTCTTACATGCTTTAAAGCACTTTCCACCAAAGCTTCTGCTGTTGGTTTACCGTATTTTTCTAAAATATCTTTTTCCAAGGAACCTGAATTTACACCAACTCTAATAGGCAAACTTCTCTCTTTAGCCCTATCCACAACTTTTTTTATATTATCAACACTACCTATGTTTCCCGGATTTAGGCGTAACCCATCTGCTCCGCTTTCTATTGATTGAAGAGCCAATCTATAATCAAAATGAATATCCGCTACTAAAGGAATATCAATTTTAGCTTTGATTTCCTTAATAGCAAGAGCTGCTTCATTGTCGATTACAGCCACCCTTACTATCTCACAGCCGGCATCACCTAAAGACTTAATCTGCTCAACAGTAGTATTTATATCCCGAGTATCTGTACTGGTCATAGACTGTACTACTACAGGATTGTCTCCACCTACAGGTACATTTCCCACGTTAATAACTTTACTTTTTCTTCTCAATTTCGTTTCACCTCTAACTAATACTCAGTGACAGGATGAAATCCACTACTGAGTGAGTTTCGCTGAATCTTCTCAATTAAAAATTCTTAGAATATCGTTGTATGTAACAAAAATTACTAGCATAATCAACATTGCAAAACCTACTAAATGTACCATGTTTTCCTTCTCAGGAGGAATAGGCTTTCCTCTAACTCCTTCAATACCAAGGAAAATAAGTCTGCTACCATCTAATGCAGGTATTGGAAGGAGATTAAGAATCCCAATTTGTATGCTCAATATGGCAACCCATCGAAGAAGTGTCCCAATTCCATGTTCTGAGGCCTCACCTGTCATCTGCACTATCCCAACCGGACCTGCAAGCTCTACAGCTGTTTGACCGGTAACCATCTGTACCAGTAGGTTAAGAATTAAAACTAAAAACTCAATAGACTGTGCAATTCCCAGCCGCAATCCTTCTCCAAGAGGATAAGTCACTGTTATTGTATTGCCAGCTATTCCAATCATTCCTAAGCCTGTTTGAGGATTCCTCACAGGAACAATGTCTACTTGTAAAGTAGTATCATCACGCTGCACAGTAAAAGTCAAGTTATTTCCTTCATTTTGGTGTATTACTTGGGTCATCTCTACCCAGTCATTCACCGCTTCCCCATTGATAGCAATCAACTGGTCCCCCGCTTGTAAGCCCGCTTGCTCTGCCGGACCCTCCAGTACTTGCCCTACAATATTTGAGCCATCAGGTGCCGGCATACCTATAAAGGAAAAAAGCATAGCAAATAGTACTACAGCCAACAAAAAATTCATAAATGAGCCGGCAAAAATTACTATCATTCTCTGTAAGATAGTTTTATTATTAAAACCTCGCCCATCAGTCTTTTCTTCAGGATCCATTCCGGCCATCCTGACATATCCGCCAAGGGGAATTGCCCTTAAAGAGTAATCTGTTTCTCCATGTTTAATGCCAAATATCTTGGGACCCATCCCAACAGCAAATTCATCTACTTTAATATCGGCTGCCTTTGCTGCTAAATAGTGTCCAAGTTCATGGACTATAATTATTAATCCAATTACAAGTATAGCTACTAAAATCGAATTCATTAATTTATCAATCCTTTACTATAGACGTTCTTTGTTTCTATTCTTATTGCTTTATCCGCTTCAAGAATATCATCTAATGACGGATTGGCAATTTGTTGGCTTTTTGTTAGAGCCATTTCTACCAATTGAGGTATCTGTAAGAATTTAATCTGACCTTGCAAAAACATTTCTACTGCTACTTCATTTGCTGCATTTAGTATGGTTGGCATTATACCACCCTCTTTGCCTGCGTGATAGGCCAGTTCTAATGCTGGAAATTTTTGCAGATCAGGCTTTTCAAAAGTTAAAGTGCCTACTTGAGCAAAGTCCAGATGATCCAATGTATTTACCAATCTTTCAGGATATGTCAAAGCAAACTGTATGGGTATCCGCATATCCGGATAGCCCAGATGAGCCAGTATAGAACCATCTCCATACCTGACCATGGAATGAATAATACTCTGAGGATGAACCACCACTTCTATCTTACTATAGTCTAGCCCAAACAACCAATGAGCTTCTATCACTTCCAAGCCTTTATTCATCAGTGTCGCAGAATCAATACTTATCTTGCTTCCCATTGACCAATTAGGGTGCTTTAAAGCTTGTTCCGGTGTAATATTTTCCAAGGCATCCATAGTATACCCTCTAAAGGGTCCGCCTGATGCTGTTAACACCAGGGAAGCAACTGCCTTGGAGTGCTCCGGCACTAAACATTGAAATATTGCCGAATGTTCACTATCCACAGGTAAGAGGTTGACACCATTTTTTCTAACCTCTTCCATTACCAAGTCACCTGCTGCAACCAAAGTCTCTTTATTGGCAAGGGCAATATCTTTGCCACTCTTAACAGCTGCCAGGGTAGGCATTAAGCCTGCAGCTCCACTCACAGCAGCAACAACAATATCTACATCCTCCATAATTGCTGCTTCAACAACCCCTTCTATACCGGAAAGAACTTTCGTTTGCTGGTCTGCAAACTTAGTTCTAATTTTTTTTGCAGCCTCTTCATTAGTAATTGAAACAATCTGTGGGTTATATTTTATTATTTGCTCTTCTATAAGATCTATCCTATTTCCGCCTGCAGCAATAGATACAACCTTAAATCGATCCGGAAACATATCAACTACTTGTAGGGTTTGTAACCCGATAGAACCTGTACTTCCTAACAAAGCTATCTTTTTTTGCATAGTTCCTCCTATTAACAATCGCGTTTAAATACTCCTGCATTCCAACTGGCTTTAAACACAACCCAGATTATGGGCCCTAATATTAATCCTAATACACCCATAAGACGCAAACCAACAAATAAGGCAATTAAAGTCTCTAATGGATGTAGTCCTATGCTGTCACCAACTATTTTTGGTTGTACAACCTGTCTCACTACAGTAACAACAGCATATACAACTAAAAGTGCAATTGCAAAACCATAATTGCCATTAACTAACTCCCATACAATCCAGGGTAAAAAAATTGTACCCGGACCTACAAGTGGTAATAGGTCTGCAATACCAACCAATACTGCTATTAAAAAAGCATAGGGTACTCCAAGTATTTGTAAACCTATAAAAGCAATTCCGGCTGCAATAAACATCAGAATTAGCTGGGATTTTAAATAGCCAAAAAGTGCACCGCCAGTCGCTGAGCCAACAAGTGTCATCCTTCTGTATATTGTAGCAGGTAAATATTTTTCAAAGGATTTTAGTATAATCTCCTGGTCCCTACTAATAAAGAATACAGCTATAATTGCAAACATAAAAACTAATATTGCCATTGGCAACACAGCAGCCAGATCAATAAAATAATTGAGCAATCCAAGACTCAAATCGCCTATCGCAGTTAACGCATATGCAGTATATTCATTAATTAATTCCATTAGCTGGGGAGATATATTTCCTGCAGCAAAAATATTTTGTAATTCAGCTATTCTTTCATTAAAATTACTGGCGTATTGAGGAAAGTCATTGGAAAATCTAATTAATTCCACTACCAACATGTAAACTAACCAGCTAATAATACCTATAATTGCTACAACAAAAAGAATAATTGCTAATAATATCAAAGGCGTTCTGGATACTCGCCATTTCTTCTCCAAAGGCCTTATTATAGGTTCCAACAATCCAACAAGGACCAAGGCAATTATAAAAGGCAGGGTTAATGGAATAATTTGGTTGATAAGACTCCAAGCTGCAGGAAAAACATAATAATAAAGGAGAAAAATCGCCAAAAATACCAGCACAACTGTAGCTGCTAATATTAAATATCTCATTTCCTTTTCCGGCAGGTTTTTCATTTAAGACTACACCTCAATTAAAAGATACTAGGTATTCACCAACACCTACATATTAGATCACACCATGTCATATTCACTATAAAGTAAAAAGTAACAGGTGCGGTAAGTAAAATGCTGTCAAACCTATCAAGAACTCCACCATGTCCAGGCAAAAGATTTCCTGAATCCTTGACATTTGCACTACGCTTTAATAAAGATGCCAGTAAATCTCCAAACTGCCCCGATATTGCTATTAAAAATCCAAGAATTATTGCACCAATAACTCCACCAACAAAGATTCCATCGGGAGCTATTGTAAAGTATAAAGCTGCAGCCATTAACATGGTAACTAGAGTACCGCCTATAGCTCCGGCCCAAGTCTTATTTGGACTTATACTGGGAGCCAGTTTTTTATTACCAAAAAGCCTGCCGCTAAAATAAGCACCTGTATCAACTGCCCAAGTTAGGACAAATACCATCAGTATAAGTATAAATCCCTCAGGAAAATCTCTTAACAATAAGATATACTTTAAGAGGCCCAGATATATTACTCCGAAAAAACTTACTGCTATGGTAGCTAAATTGATTTTATTAGATAATATCAATTCAATAACTAGCAACATGAATGCTACAAAAAATGCAAAAGTTGCAAACAACCCACTGAATAAATAAGCATCTAGTATTAATAAAAAACCTCCAACATACATGGATATCTTCAATGGGGGATAGCCTGCTTTTTCTGCTATATTAATAAACTCTCTCATCCCTAAAAAGAACAATAAAGAAACCGCCAAAAACAATGGCCATGATCCTATATAAATTAAAGCTATTAACAAGGGTATCCCCAATATAGCCGTAAGTATCCTCTGTTTAAGCAACGTACCCTCTCCTTACTTCTTTTTTGCCACTGACAGACCTTGAATTAAGATTCGTTTAATCCTCCAAATCTTCTATCTCTGCTTTGGTAGGCAATTATGGCTTCTAATAAGTTATCTTTTCTAAAGTCAGGCCACAGAACATTTGAAACATGTATTTCCGTATAAGCAGTTTGCCAGAGATAAAAATTTGACAACCTCATCTCTCCGGAAGGTCTTATTAATAAGTCAGGATCCGGCTGTCCATGGGTAAACAGGAAGCTGGAAAATACTTCTTCTGTAACTTCATTAATTTCCACCTTACCCTCGCATATGTCCGTTGCAAGCTTCTTGGCTGCCTCTATTATTTCTAGTCTCCCACCATAATTTAAAGCAATATTTAAAATAAGTTTTTGGTTATCTTTAGTTAACATATGGGCTTTAGTAATTTCATTTTGTGCTGATTCTGGAAGTTTATCTAAACTTCCAATACAATTGATTTTCACTCCATTTTCATGTAATTCATCTTTTTCTGAAGCCAAATATTTAGCTAATAAATCCATTAAAATACTGATCTCTTCCTGTGGTCTTTTCCAATTTTCTGTAGAAAATGCAAATACACTAAGAGCCTTAATATCCAACTCTATGCAAGCTTTTACAATATCCTTTAAAGCCTCCACTCCGGCTTTATGACCAGCATACCTTGGCATTCCTCTTTTTTGAGCCCATCTTCCGTTTCCATCCATAATTATTGCCACATGTTGGGGTATCTTATCCCTATCAAGGCTATCTATTGATGGTTCTTGAGATGGTTGACTGTTTTTAAAAATTTTAAAAAAATCCATTTTTCTACTCCTAACACGTTGGTAAAAGTAAACCCCCTTTTTCAAAGGAGGTCATCAAAAAGATCGTTGCCTTTAGCTTCATGTCCAACAATTAAATATACGCAATTTTGATCATTCGTTTGCCTTAATATTCTTACTTTATCTTGGTCCAATAGGTAGCCTTTATTTGTATATGTATAGTTTACTTCTATTCCTGTTTGATATAATATTTCAAGCCCCATGGACAATTCATTACCTAAAACATTGGGAATAACCGTCTTTTTGATAGTTATACCTCCATTATTTCTATTTCTTTACTTTCTAACAATTTACCAATATTTTCAATATAATTATCTGTTAGCTCTTGAATTTTTTCCGTACCTTTTCTTGCATCATCTTCACTTATTTCGCCATCTTTTTCAAACATCTTGATCTGCTCGTTGGCATCTCTTCTCGAATTTCTAATTTCAACCTTAAAATCTTCTGATTTCTTTTTAATCATTTTCACTAACTCTTTTCTTCTATCTTCAGTTAGCTGGGGAATAGGAATTCTGATAATAGAACCATCATTGCTGGGGTTAAGACCTAAGTCAGACTTCAATATTGCTCTTTCAATATCAACTATAACAGCTTTATCCCAAGGTTGTATCACGAGTAGCCTGGGCTCCGGTACAGATATATTAGCCATCTGGTTAACAGGAGTTGGAACTCCATAGTAATCTACCTTAACTTTATCCAGAACCGCAGGATTAGCTCTCCCTGCTCTAACAGATGAAAAATCCCTTTTTAAGTTTTCGATAGTCTTATTCATTCTTTCTTCCGCTTCACTATAAATCTCATTTAACATTATCTTTCCCCCCTACATATGTTCCGACTTTCTCCCCTAAAACAACTTTTAAAATATTACCATATTCGTTTATATTAAATACAATTAACGGTATTTTGTTATCCATACAAAGTGATGTAGCCGTAGAATCCATTACTCCCAGACCCTTATTAAGTACATCAATATAATCTAAATTTGAAAACTTTTTTGCATCAGGATTTTTTACAGGGTCACTGTCATATACACCATCTACTTTTTTAGCCATTAAAATTACTTCTGCCTCAATTTCTGCCGCCCGTAAAGCTGCAGCAGTATCAGTAGAAAAGTAAGGATTCCCTGTCCCACCTGCAAATATTACAACTCTGCCTTTTTCAACATGTCTTATAGCCCTGCGTCTTATATATGGTTCAGCAATTTGCCTCATTTCAATGGCTGTTTGAACCCTGCTGTAAACCTCGGCAGACTCTAAAGCATCTTGTAATGCCAAAGCATTAATAACCGTAGCCAGCATACCCATATAGTCTGCTGTTGCTCTATCCATACCCTTTGAGCTTCCGGATACACCCCTCCAAATATTGCCTCCACCAACTATAACAGCCACTTCCACACCTAGCTTGACTACATCTTTAATTTGCATGGCTATGGAATTTAGTGTCTTTTGATCCAGACCGGAATCATTGTCACCTGCTAATGCTTCACCACTTACTTTTAATATTATTCTTTTATATTTAGGCTCCTGCAATGGATAATCCCTCCATCAACTAAGATTAAATTCTACGTATACTTCCCAAAACCCTTTCGGTATTTGCAAAAAAGAGAACACAAAAGGTGTTCTCTTTATTCTTAGCTCATCATAGATTGAACTTCTGATGCAAAGTCATCCTTTTGCTTTTCTATACCTTCGCCAAGTTCAAAACGGCTAAATCTTCTTACAGAAATATTTTCGCCCATCTTTGCTATCTTTTCTTTAATCAAATCTTTAATTGCCTTATCACTATCTTTAATAAAAGGTTGCTCTAGTAAACAAATCTCTTTTAAGTATTTTTCTATTCTGCCTGTTACCATTTTCTCTACAACCTTTTCAGGCTTTCCTTCATTTAACGCCTGTGCTGTAAGAATTTCTTTCTCTTTTGCCAAAACATCTTGTGGTACTTCATCAGGTGTTATGAAAAGAGGCTTTGCAGCTGCTATTTGCATAGCTATATCATGGCATAATTCTTTAAAGTCATCTGTCTTAGCAACAAAGTCAGTTTCACAATTAACTTCTACCAAAACACCAATACGACCATTACCATGTATGTAAGAAACAACTGCTCCATCTGCTGCAACTCTACCTGATTTTTTAGCAGCATCTGCCAGACCTTTTTCTCGTAAGTAGTCAATTGCTTTTTCTAGATTTCCATCATTTTTTTCCAGAGCCTTTTTGCAATCCATCATACCGGCACCGGTTTTTTCTCTAAGTTCTTTTACCAATGAAGCGGAGACCATTATCTACACCTCCCGTATTTTTACTCAATTTTATCTATAAGGGGATTGATTAGACCAATCCCCTTATAGCATATTTATACTTATTCATTAACTGCTTCTGCCAACTCAGCTTCTGCTTCGCCTGCATTAGCCTGTGCTCCTTCGATAATAGCATCTGCCATTCTTGCTGTTAAAAGCTTAACAGCTCTTATAGCATCATCATTACCCGGGATAACAACATCCACTTCATCAGGGTCACAGTTTGTATCAACAATCGCAACTATAGGTATGCCAAGCTTTTTAGCTTCAGCAATAGCAATTCTTTCTTTTCTGGGATCTACAACAAACAATGCACCTGGAAGCTGTTTCATTTCCTTAATACCACCAAGGAATCTTTGAAGCTTCTCCTTTTCATGCATTAACTGTGCAACTTCTTTTTTAGGTAAAAGATCAAATGTTCCATCTACTTCCATTCTCTCAAGATCATATAATCTTTCAACTCTTTTTCTGATAGTTCCAAAGTTAGTTAACATCCCACCAAGCCAACGCTCATTTACATAAAACTGTCCTGAACGCTCTGCTTCTTCTTTCACAGATTCTTGGGCTTGTTTTTTAGTTCCTACAAAAAGAACTGTTTTGCCATCAGCTGCAATATCTCTAATGAAATTATATGCGTCATCAACCATTTTTACTGTTTTTTGCAGATCGATGATATAAATACCATTTCTCTCAGTAAAAATGTAACGAGCCATTTTAGGATTCCATCTTCTAGTCTGATGACCGAAATGCACACCTGCTTCTAGTAATTGTTTCATTGAAATAACACTCATTACGTACACCTCCTCTCAGGTTGTATCCTCCGCTTACTGTCATCATTCTTCAAAGACTAATTAATATAGCCCACCTATGTCGAATTCCAGTAGCGTGTGTATTTTTCACCTTAAAAAGTATATCATACACTGATAGCAATCTGCAATAAAAAACATTGAAATCTTGCTATCAAGATTACGATATCTAATATCAGACTTCCGCTTTATTATCCTCTTAACTTGGATAACTCTTCAAGTAAATTCTCATTTAAAACCCTAATATAGGTTCCTTTCATGCCAAGAGATTTAGACTCAATAACACCGGCACTCTCAAATTTACGCAAAGCATTAACAATCACAGACCTTGTGATTCCAGCCCTATCTGCTATCTTGCTGGCAACCAAAACTCCCTCATCACCATCCAGCTCAGCGAAAATATGTTCCACTGCCTCTAACTCCGAATATGATAAGGTTCCAAGAGCAACATGTACTGCTGCTCTTTTACGTGCTTCATCTTCGACCTTTTCAGCTTTTGATCTCAAAATTTCCATACCCACCACGGTTGCACCGTATTCTGCTAATATTAAATCTTCACTTGTAAATTCATCGTTAAATTTAGCCAATATCAAAGTTCCTAAACGCTGCCCACCACCCATAATGGGTACCTGTGTAGTTAGTTTGTTATTAAACAAGCAGCTTCTACCTGCACTATTAAATATACATGCATTTTCATTTTGGCTGAAATTAGCTCTGGTTTCACCAATTCTTAGCAGCTCGTCATTATATGTTTCAGGAAATCTTTCAGAATCATATACTATTTTTTCCATAATCTCACATGCAAAACCTTCAATAAAGTTATGACCTAAAATTTTTCCATGCCTGCTAACTATATAACAATTGGCATCAATTTCCTGACAGAGAACCTGAGCAATTTCATCGAAGTCTACAGGATTTCCTGCCGTTTTTTGTAATAATCTGTTAATATTTCTAGTTTTCTCTAATAGTGATTTCAATTTTTCCCCTCCTTGTAATAGACACCTTAAGTAATATCTCAAACTTGTTTCAGTCTTCTTTCTACATCTTATTTGATATATATTTAGAGAATATAGCGACTTAAATCTTGGTCTTGAACTATATTATTTAACTTATCTTCTACAAACTTCCTATCTATTGCTATATTCTTTTGATCAATTTCGGGAGCATCATAAAACAAATCTTCTAAAAGTTTTTCCAATATGGTATGTAACCTTCGTGCACCTATATTTTCTGTTTGTGAATTAACTGTTGAAGCAATTTCTGCTACTGTGCTTATAGCATCTTCCAGGAAATTGATTTCTATTCCTTCTGTTTCCAATAGTGCTGTGTATTGTTTAATTAAAGAGTTTTGAGGTTCTGTTAATATTTGCTTAAAATCCTCTTTTGTAAGACTCTGCAGCTCAACTCTGATTGGAAACCTGCCCTGCAATTCCGGTATTAAGTCAGAAGGCTTGCTTGTATGAAAAGCTCCGGCAGCAATAAACAGTATATGGTCTGTTTTCACAGGCCCATACTTGCTCATTATTGTAGAACCTTCAACTATGGGAAGAATATCCCTTTGGACACCGCCTCTTGAAACATCCGGTCCATGACCTTTTTCTTGTAAAGCAATTTTGTCAATCTCATCCAGAAAAACTATTCCCTCTTGTTCAACAATATTTATTGCAACACTCACAACCTCATCCATATCTATCAACTTATCAGCTTCTTGATGCTGAAGTATCTTTCTTGCTTCTTTAATAGGTAGCTTTTTCTTCTTACTTTTGGGAGGCAAAAACCCTCCCAGCATATCTTGAAAATTAATACCCATTTCTTCCATGCCGGACCCGGAAAAAGCACCTAGTGCCGGAGATGAATTATCTTGTACTTCAATTTCTAGTAATTCTTCTTCCAATTCAAATCTCTTTAACTTATTCTTTAAAATTTCTCTTTGTTCTTTTACCCTATCTACTTCGTTTTGAAAATCCTGTTCCTGGAAACCTGTATTGGAAGTTTTAGCATCAGCTCCAAACAATAGCTCTAAGGGGTTATTGTTGGCTCTTGGTCTTGTTGGCAAAGGCATTAAAATATTAACTATTCTATCCTCTACACTCTTTTCTGCTTGCTTTAGAACCTTGTCTCGCCGTTCAATCTTAATCATTCTAATGGATGTTTCTACTAAATCCCTGATTATAGATTCAACATCTCTTCCAACATAACCTACTTCAGTAAATTTTGTAGCTTCTATTTTTATAAAAGGGGCATTAACAAGCTTAGCAAGTCTCCTTGCTATTTCAGTCTTGCCAACTCCTGTAGAACCAATCATAATGATATTTTTAGGGTAAATATCTTCCTGAAGTTCCTGACTTAACTGCTTACGCCTATATCTATTCCTTAATGCTATAGCTACTGCTTTTTTTGCATCTTTCTGGCCAACTATATATTTATCTAAATGTCTAACTATTTCCTTTGGAGTCAAATAATCCACTATTTCACCTCCATAATTATAACACTATAATACTCTTTTGCGTTTAATTATTGCAAATTACTATAATGTTTCGACGGTAATATTATGATTCGTGAAAACACATATTGATGCAGCAATCTCTAAAGATTCTTTAACTATTTCTTCAGGAGACATATCGGTATGATACGCTAAGGCTTTAGCTGCTGCTAAAGCATAGCTCCCCCCTGATCCTATAGCTGCAATATTATCATCTGGTTCAATTATTTCTCCATTTCCGGAAATAATCATTAACTGTTCATGGTTTCCAACTATTAATAGAGCCTCAAGCTTTTGGAGTATTCTATCTGAACGCCATTCTTTAGCCAACTCCACTGCAGCTCGTTGGATATTACCTTGATACTGTTCCAGCTTTTTCTCAAATTTATCAAAAAGGGTAAATGCATCAGCTACTGACCCGGCAAATCCAGCTAGTATCTTTCCGTTAAACAATCTTCTGACTTTTTTTGCCTTTTGCTTCATCACTGTCTTATCTCCAAAGGTAACCTGTCCATCTCCGGCAATCGCCAGCTTATCACCTTTTTTTACAGCAACTATCGTTGTTGCATGAAACATTTACTCACATCCTTCTTTACCTAAGCTCTTGGATGAGCCTTATCATATACCTGTTTCACTCTGCTTTTTGTGAAATGTGTATAAATTTGCGTTGTAGACAGCTCCACATGACCCAGCAACTCTTGAACAGTTCTCAGGTCTGCTCCATTGTCCAGCATATGTGTTGCAAAGCTGTGCCTAAAAGTATGAGGGCTAACATTTTTGTTGATAGCAGCCATTTCTATATACTTTTTGACAATATTTCTAATGCTTCTATCAGTCAACCGCTCTCCCCTGTTATTTAAAAAGAGAGCTTTTGTGTTTTTGTCCTTCTTTAGAAGTTTTGCCCTATTTTCATATATATAGACCTTTAGGTACTCAAGTGTTATATCAGATAAGAGTGCCAGCCTTTCCTTATTTCTTTTACCTAGTACTTTTATATATTTATTTGACCAAGAAATATCATCAATATCTATTGCTACCAGCTCACTAACCCTGATACCCGCAGCATATAAAACTTCTATAATGACCCTATCTCTAACTCCATAAATATCTTGCATATCCGGCATTTCTAAAACTTCCATAACTTCTTCACTATATAAAAAAGTTGGTAATTTTTTTTCAGCTTTTGGCAGAGATAGCCTCAACACAGGAGATTGCTCCAAAACACCTTTGTTTACCAAGTGTGTAAAGAAGCATCTTAAGGCAGACATTTTTCTTGAAATAGAATTTCTACTCAAGTTCTTAGAATACAAAAAAGCCAGATATTTTCTAATAGTTAATATTTTTACGTCCTCTATAGATATCCCCAAATCTCGGCAATATATTAGGAAATCTTTAACATCATCTCCATAGGCCTTTACAGTATTTCCAGACAGGCTTTTTTCAATTAATAGATGGTTATTAAAAGCTATCACATATCCATCTACATTCATATATACCACCTACAGTACTGTTACTTTATCGCATTTTGCATTCAAAAACCTTTTTCAGTATTTTTTATCACAAATTATTAGTAAAAACTAAAAATTCACCTTTAATGGTAACATATTGAAATATATTAAACAAGGTAATTTTTGTAATATTCAAACTATGTTTGTATTATCAGCTCAATAGTATCCTTCCCATGTTTGCTGCCTCCACTTCTGATTGAAATGAAGGTCATACTCATCTGAAGTCTGCTATTATCTCTTGTAGATCTTTTATTGCACGCTCTGCCATAAGGGTTTTTTTGAGTTTTTTATCTTTAACAGTTTTACCCAAAGGACTAAATAGACCAAAATTTACATTCATAGGCTGAAAAGATCCTGCCCCCGGTCTGGTAATGTAGCTACTTAACGCCCCTATAGCAGTAGTAGTTGGAAAGACAATGGATGCTTTGTTCTTTAAAATATTATAACAATTAATTCCAGCCACCATACCACTAGCTACACTTTCTACATACCCTTCTACACCAGTTATTTGACCGGCGAAAAAAACATCATTATTGGAAATTAATTGATACGTAGGCTTTAGAAGTTCAGGGCTATTAATAAAAGTATTCTTGTGAATAACTCCATAGCGTACTATTTCTGCTTTTTCCAATCCGGGAATCATTCTTACTAACTCTTCTTGATGACCCCACTTTAAGCTGGTTTGAAATCCTACAAGATTAAAAAGGGTTCCTTCCATATTGTCTTTACGAAGCTGAACAACTGCATATGGCAAGGTATTATCTCTTGGATTTACAAGACCAACAGGCTTTAATGGCCCAAAAATCAGTGTTTTATAGCCTCGTTTTGCCATTACTTCAACAGGCATACATCCCTCAAAATAAACTTCTTTTTCAAATTCCTTGGGCTGTGCTACTTCTGCTGTGACTAGAAAATCATAAAAGGCTTTATATTCTTCCTCAGTCATTGGACAATTTAGGTATGCCGCTTCCCCTTTATCATATCTGGAGGCCCAATATACCTTTTCCATGTCTATACTATCTTTAGTGATAATGGGTGCTGCTGCATCATAGAAGTATAAATATTCACTACCGGTAATCCGGAGTATAGATTGTGCCAAACTATCACTGGTTAATGGTCCTGAAGCTATAATTAATGGTCTGTCACCGGGAACATCTTTAACTTCCTCAATAACAACTTCAATGTTTTCATGACCCTTAATCTTTTCTGTGACCATTTTGGCAAATTTTTCTCTATCAACTGCCAAGGCTCCACCTGCCGGCACCCTGGTTTCATCAGCACATTTAATTATCAAAGAATCCAGCAATCGTAACTCTTCTTTTAGAATACCTACAGCATTATCAAGAGTGTCTGCCCTTAAAGAGTTGCTGCAAACCAGCTCTGCAAACTGATCTGTCTCATGAGCAGGAGTCATAACTACAGGTCTCATTTCTTTTAAAAGAACTTTGATGCCCCGTTGGGCTAATTGCCATGCTGCTTCTGAACCTGCCAAGCCCCCGCCAACAACCATTATTGAGCTAGTGGACATCTATATATCACCTTTTTCTTCATTGTCTGCTTTATCATCAACAAAATCACATTCTTTTGAAGTACAAATAATCTTGGTTTCTTTTCTTGTGCTTTTCTCTACTAATGATCCCTTACACTTGGGGCAAGCTAAGCCAGTTGGCTTATCCCAAGAAACAAATTCACATTCGGGATAAGTACTACAGCCATAAAATGCCTTTCCTTTTTTGCTTTTGCGTAGGATGATATCTCCAGCCTCACACTGGGGACATTTAACTCCAATATTTTCAACTATGGGTTTGGCATTTCTACAGTCTGGAAAACCGGGACAAGCAAGAAATTTGCCATATCTACCCATTTTAATAACCATATTTTTGCCACATTTTTCACATAGCTCTTCAGATACTTCATCTTCTATTTCAATCTTACCTATTTCATTTTCTGCCCTGTCCAGGAGCTTCTCAAAGGGAGTAAAGAATCTATCGATTACTTCCTTCCATTCAGCATTACCTGCTTCTATTTTATCTAAATCTTCTTCCATCTTCACTGTAAATTCCACATTAATTACACTGGAAAAGTATTCATCCAGTAGTTCTGTAACTAAATACCCAAGGTCAGTAGGTTGAAAATTCTTTTGTATTCTTTGTACATAACCTCTGCCGGTAATTGTATCTATAGTTGGAGCATATGTACTTGGTCTACCAATACCCAGCTCTTCCAAGGTTTTCACAAGTGATGCTTCTGTATACCTTGGCGGTGGTTGAGTAAAGTGCTGTTTAGGGATAACATCTAATGCCAGTAGCTTATCCCCTTCTGCTACCTCCGGCAAGATTCCTTCCTCCTGCTCTTCTTCTGTATTATCATTACCTTCAATATATATTTTCATAAAACCCGGAAACTTTAATATAGAACCATTGGCTCTAAATAAGTAATCATCTACTGTTAAATCTATAGTCATTGTATCAAAAACTGCTACAGCCATCTGACTGGCAACAAATCTTTCCCAAATCAGCTTATATAGTCGATATTGATCCTTAGAAAGGCTTTCTTTTAAATCCCCAGGTGTCCTGTCAACAGATGAAGGCCTTATTGCCTCATGAGCATTTTGAGCCTGCTTGTTAGCTGCATACTGTCGTGAGCTTTCCGGATAATATTCTTTGCCATAGTGTCCCATGATATATTCTTTGGCCTCTACCTGTGCAACTTCAGATATTCTGGTAGAGTCAGTTCTGATATAGGTAACTAAACCTATTAATCCTTGTTTTTTACCGAGATCAATACCTTCATATAGCTGCTGTGCAATTCTCATTGTCTTTTTGGCAGTAAAGTTTAATTTCCTGGATGCTTCTTGCTGAAGACTACTGGTAATAAAGGGAGGTGCAGGATTTTTGCGTCTTTCCTTTTTTGATACTTTAGCAATATATGCTGCTTTACCTTTGACAGCTTTTACAATTGCCTCTGCTTCTTCCTCAGTCTTTATATCAGCATTTTTGCCATCTACTTTAAGAAGCTTTGCCTCAAATATTTTTTCTTTTTTACTTACACCAAATTGCCCGGCAACAGTCCAATACTCTTCCGAAACAAAATCTTCTATCTCGTCTTCCCTATTACATATCAGTTTAACTGCAACTGACTGAACTCTTCCTGCACTAAGACCTTTACGGATTTTTTTCCATAATAAAGGGCTTAGTTTGTATCCCACAAGCCTGTCTAAGACCCTTCTGGCTTGCTGTGCATCTACTCGATTCATATCTATAGGTCTTGGTTTCTTAACAGCTTCAGTTATGGCATCCTTAGTAATCTCATTAAATTCTATTCTACAAGGTTCATCTGATTTAATATTTAAGGCTTGCTGCAAATGCCATGCAATGGCTTCTCCCTCTCTGTCAGGGTCAGCAGCAAGTAAAACTTTCTTGGATTTTTTAGCACTTTCTCGCAAATCCTTAAGAATATCGCCTTTGCCTCTTATTGTTATATATTTAGGCTCATAGTTGTTTTCCGGCTCAACTCCCAATTGACTTTTAGGCAAATCTCTAATATGTCCCATGGATGATTTAACTATATATTTTTTCCCCAGGAATCTACTAAGGGTTTTTGCTTTAGCAGGAGATTCTACTATAACTAAAAATTCAGCCATTTCTTCACCCCGTTTCTCTATATCTCCTTTTAAAAGGAACTTCTTACTATTTTTTTCCCGCAAACCTGATTAATTAAACCCTTGACTTCTAATAATGTTAACACACTATTTAATTCATCCGGTTTTAGGTCGGCTTTAACGCATAAAAGCTCTATCTCCATAGGATTATCATCAATTAATTCTAGTATCAACTCTTCTTTGCTGCTTAAAGCTATTTTACGACTATACTGTGGAGATTCACCATCCATATTCCATCGATCTTCATATTCTTCTAAAACAGAATCAACATCAGTAATTATTGTTGCTCCCTGTTTTATTAAATTATTTGTGCCTTTACTGTTCTTGCTTGTTATGTTTCCCGGCACAGCAAAAACATCCCGTCCCTGCTCCAAAGCAAAATCAACAGTAATCAATGAACCACTCCTGATTGCCGCTTCAATCACAATAACACCTTGTGAAAGGCCACTTATCACCCTGTTTCTTGCAGGAAAATTAGCAGCTTCAGGGGGCATACCGGGAGAAAACTCACTTATTACCAATCCATTTTGAATTATTTTATTAAACATGCCCATATTTTCAGGTGGATATATTACATCAATGCCCGACCCCAAAACAGCAGTTGTATAACCTCCGACGGCTAATGCTCCCAGATGGGCGTGAGAATCAATGCCTCTGGCCATACCACTAACAACATTAATACCTTTTTCCGCCAGTTTGCTAGAGAGATATTTTGTAACCTCTTTACCGTAATTGCTGCAAACTCTGGAACCAACTATTGCAATGTTTAAAGTATGCTTTTTCAAAAGACCTTTATAAAAAAGAATAAAGGGCGGATCATGTATTTGTTTCAATAATTGAGGATAATGAACATCTTCTATAGTAGTATACTCTATACCTTTAGATAATAACTGTTCATCATATTCCTTGATATTTAATTTTTCTCTAGTCCTAGAAAATTCTTCAGAAACTTTTGCATAACCACCAAGAGCTTTTCTCCACTCAGCAGGCTCAGCTTCCCAAGCTTTCTTCAGATCTCCAAAGTATGTGACTAACATCTTAAGCCTGGCAGGACCAATACCCCTTATTTGAGAAAATCCTAGGTGATATAGTCTATTATCCATGCTTTATACCCCTCTACAACGGAAGTCAGAGGTCGGAGATCGGCAGTCAGATTTTAAGTTTCAACAACTCCATCTGTTTCTGAAATCCAATGTTAAATTTTTTATCAGAGGCTCTTTGTGATTTCTGATTTGTAATCTGTAATTTGTAATTTATGGTTTGTCACTTCTGCTATACATAGCGAATACTATTATAACTTCTTTTGATTGTCAAGAAATTTTGGCATAATAATTCATAATAATCTGCTTAATAGCAAATTACTATCTCAATCTTGAACCATTGTTAAGGAAATCCTCCCTTTATCCATATCTATATTTTCAACCCATACTGTTACTACATCACCCACTGATACTACTTCCATGGGATGTTTAACGTAGTTTCTTGAAAGTTTAGAGATATGCACCAGCCCATCTTCTTTAACTCCTATATCTACAAAAGCTCCAAAATCCACAACATTTCTGATGGTTCCTTGTAATTCCATTCCTCTCCGTAAATCCTTGATTTGCAAAACATCTGTACGCAAAATAGGCTTAGGAATCTGGTCTCGTGGATCTCTTTCAGGACTTATTAAGTTATTAATTATATCTACCAAGGTAGGTTTGCCAAGTTCCAACTTTGCACTCAGATCATCAATATTTACCTGCCCTAGGGCTTTTTTAAGCTCAGCCGAGCCAATTTCATTTTCAGTAAGACCTTCATATTTTAATAGAAGTTTTGTTTCTTTATATGTTTCCGGATGGATGCCTGTTCTATCCAGTGGGTTATCTCCATCTATTACTCGTAAAAACCCTATACATTGTTCATAGGTTTTCTTACCAAGTTTTTTTACATCTTTCAGTTCATCACGGCTGATAAATTTTCCATCTTCATCACGCTTATTAACAATATTTACAGCAACATTTTTATTAAGACCTGCTGCATATTGTAATAAAGATACTGATGCTGTATTGACATTTACACCAACCCGATTAACCACTGTTTCAACTACAAATTTTAATGTAGAATTCAAACTCTGCTGGCTTACATCATGCTGATATTGACCAACACCCACAGATTTCGGATCAATTTTAACCAGCTCTGCCAGAGGATCCTGTATCCTTCTGGCAATTGATACAGCACTTCTTTCTTCTACTTGCAGGTCAGGGAATTCTTCTCTTCCTTGCTCAGAGGCAGAGTATACACTGGCTCCGGCTTCATTAACAATGATATATGGGACTTGATCGTCCAATTCTTTTATTGTCTCAACAATAAACTGCTCAGTCTCCCTGGAAGCAGTTCCATTGCCAATAGCAATAACATTTACTAAATATTTGTTAATTAAATTTTTGACAATTTCTTTCGATTTTTGTACTTCATTTCTTGGAGGTGTCGGGTAGATGACATTGATATCAAGAAGCTTTCCTGTTTCATCAACAACTGCCAATTTGCAGCCTGTTCTATAAGCCGGATCCACTCCTAGTACAATCTTATTTTTAAACGGCGGCTGCAGTAACAGGTTTTGCAAGTTTTTAGAAAAAACATTTATCGCTTGCTCTTCCGCTCTCTGTGTTATTTCTCTTCGTATTTCTCTTTCAATAGAAGGTTCAATAAGTCTTTTATAACTGTCTTCTATGGCTTCTTCAACATAACTTATTACAGGTGAATTATTTGGATTTATTATTTGTGAATTTATATAAGCAATACTTTTCTCTAAAGGAGTGACAAGATTGACTTTCAATACTTCTTCTTTTTCTCCTCTATTAATAGCAAGTATCCTATGAGCCGGCATCTTTGAAGCCAGTTCTTCATATTCATAATAAATTTCATATGTATTCTTTTCATCAATAGTTTTATCCTTGACTGTTGACTGCAAAATTCCTTCTTTAAATATAATATCTCTTAATTTCCCACGAATATCTGAGTCATCAGCTATAAATTCTGCAATAATATCTTTTGCACCCTGAATAGCATCTTCAATTGTATTTAGCTCATGTTCAGCGGACAAGTATTTTTCTGCTTCCTCTAAAACATTAGCCTCTTTGGGAAATGAAAGCATCCAAAAAGCAAAAGGCTCTAGACCTTTTTCCCTGGCTACCATGGCCTTTGTCCTTCTTTTTGGCCTAAATGGTCTGTATAAATCCTCAACTTCTTGCAATTTTTTCGCTTGTTGTATTTTATTAAATAGTTCATCAGTTAGATTGCCTTGTTCATTAATTAATCTAATCACTTCTGTTTTTCTGGAATTCAAAGCACTTACATACTCCCATGTTTCCCAGACCTTTAAAATACCAACTTCATCAAGACTACCGGTAAGTTCCTTACGGTATCGTGCAATAAAAGGTATTGTATTTCCTTCGATCAAGAGTTGTACTACATTTTTTACAACTTTAACATCAAAAGCCAGTTCCTTTGCTATATTATTTATTAGTTCCTGTGAAATGTTTAAATCTGCCATTAAATTACCTCCATTATCAGTTATAGTTCGTCGGATGTCAGAGGTCGGATTATCGCCTGATATCCACTGTATTAAAATTGATACTCTTTTAATAGTCTATCATAATCTCGATATTGAATAGCTTCAGCTAAATGTTCTGCTTTTATTTCATCTGAATCATTCAAATCAGCGATTGTTCTTGCTAGTTTTATTATATTATTATATGACCGCATTGAAAAAGAATATTTTTCATAAATCATATCATATAAATCTTTTGCATCATTTTTTAATTCACAATATTTCTTAATTTGTTTTATATTCATTTCCGAGTTAGCAGCTATGTCGTATTCAGAAAATCTTTCATTTTGTCTTTGCTTAGCCATTTCAACCCTTTGTTTAATCTCTTGACTGGTCTCCCCTTTTTTAGCCCTATAAGCAGTTATCTCACTCTTTTTCACCCTTGGAACCTGAACTTGTAAATCAAATCTATCCAGTAATGGCCCTGATATTTTTGACAAGTACTTTTTTATTTGCATAGGTGTACAGATGCAATTTTGCAGATCATCACTTAAAAACCCGCATGGACATGGATTCAAAGCTCCCACAAGTGTAAAAGTAGCCGGAAACTTAACTGCTGCTGCTACCCTGCTAATTAATACTTCCCTATCCTCTAATGGCTGTCTTAAAGCCTCTAAAACTCTTTTAGGATACTCTGTCAATTCATCTAAAAAAAGCACACCATGATTTGATAGACTTATTTCGCCAGGCTTAGGGATACTTCCTCCTCCAATCAGGCTGGCTTGGCTTATACTATGATGTGGAGCTCTAAAAGGTCTTTCAATAATTAATGGATTTTCTCTTGGTAAAAGTCCACTGACACTATATATCTTTGTAACATCTAAAGCATCTTTTAATGTCATTTCAGGCAGTATACTAACCATTGCTTTAGATAACATGGTCTTTCCTGAGCCTGGAGGCCCAAGCAGCAGTACATTGTGCCCACCAGCAGCGGCTATTTCCAAAGCTCTTTTAGCATTGGATTGCCCAACTATGTCAGCAAAATCAGATCGCATATCTTTACGAGATATTAACGGCACAGAATGTTCTATAGGAGCTAAATTTTCTTTACTATTTAAAAATTCTACAACTTCTTTAAGATTATGTAAACCATAACTCTCTACCTCAGGAACCAAAGCAGCTTCCCGACCATTATCTCGAGGTACTATAATTTTAATTTTTTTATCTGCCAATCCCGAAGCCATTACCAATACTCCCGGCACAGTCCTCAATTCACCTGATAAGGATAGTTGTCCAAGTAAAAAGAAGTCCCTCAATTTACTCATACTAGCCTGCCCTGTAGCAGCTAACACTCCTACAGCAATAGCCATATCATAAATAGGGCCTTCTTTTTTTATTTCAGCAGGAGCCAGATTGATTGTCACTCTTTTAGGTGGAAAGTCAAATCCAGAATTTTTAATTGCAGCCCTAACTCTCTCTTTTGATTCTCTAATAGAGGCATCCGGCAAACCAACTATATCAAAAGCCGGCAATCCGGAAGAAACATCAACTTCTACTTGCACAGGATAGCTTTCCAAACCCAATATAGAGCAACTATTTACAACTGCTAACATAGCATAAACCCCTTTAGCATTCAAAAATATATTAATAATTGCTTTAATTCTGCTTTTTCTATATTTTTCCTGCTAAATAATGTTATGTTTTGTATTTTTTTACAAAAATGCATTTTATACGTGAGATGCAAAACTTATCGCATCTCACGTATAAAATGCATTCTAAAAAAACTTAGCTTGATAAAATAACTGTTTACTATTTATGGTTATGTGATATCATAATAAGTAAGGTAACCGAATCCGCAAGGGTGCGGTTGCCACACAGAGATAAGTTACATTAAATCACTCTGCAATGGCGATGCAAAGTGATTATTTTTTTATCCTGAGACTCAGGATAGCAATGATGAGTAATCCGAACATTATCATTAAAGATAATACCTCGTATGTATTCATCATAATACCACCCCCTTCCGTTAGGGAATGAAGGTGGCAACCACACTTTGCATCTATTCGATTACCTTATCCATATTTTAACACAAATGCCTATATTTCTACAATGTGCTCATAGCCAAAGTTGCCGCACCGATAACCCCTGCTTTGTCACCCAAATATGCTGGTTGTATTTCTACTTTATTAGCCGGACCATAGGCCAATTCTTTTACTCTTGTACGCACCCTCGTAAATAGCAAATCGCCTACTTTGCTTACCCCACCACCTATAACTACCTTTTCAGGGTTGAGGACATTTACAAGATTTGCAATGCCTACACCTAAAAAATCCATGGCTCGATCGGTAACTTCTATAGAAACCACATCTCCCATTGCTCTCGCTCTAAAAACATGCTCTGCCCTTATCTCATCCAATGACACCAGCTCGGTAACTTTACTTTTTTCCCCTGCCTTAATCCTATTTACTACTCCCTTTACAATGGCACTACCTGAGCTTATAGTTTCCCAACAGCCTCTACTTCCACAGTTGCACTCATCTCCATCCACCTCAAGAACCATATGCCCGACTTCACCGGCAGCCCCCCAGGCACCATTAAAAAGAGCCCCATTAACAATTAAGCCTCCACCTATGCCGGTACTTACTGTAAGGTAAATCATATTCTTAACCTTGGCTCCACTACCAAAAGTGTATTCTGCCAGTGCTGCTGCATTAGCATCATTATTTACTGTAACAGGAATATTATATTTAGACATTAAGAGGTCTTTAATGGGAAAATCAGTCCACCCCGGCAAATTAGTAAGGAAATAGATACTTCCTTTTGAATGATCAACTGCTCCGGGCACTCCGATACCCATTCCCAAAATATCCTTCAAATTTAACTTAGCCTCATTTGTAACTTCACTTATCAACACATACATTCTTTCTAAAACCTCTTCAGGGCCATCTTCGCCTAAAGTTAAAATTCGTTTAGAGCTTAAAATAGTCCCATTCTTATTTACAACTGCAACTTCTGTTTTTGTTCCTCCCAGATCCAAACCTAGATAATACATATAACCACCTCGTTAAAATACCCATTGATAATTATTATATGAAATCTTAGTAAAAAGCATCCTGAATAATCTCACAGGTATAATCCATGCCGATTTTTTCAATGGACACAACATCAAAACGACAGTCCTTTTGAAAAAGATTATTAGTACTTAAGTAGTTTGCCGCAACCCTACGAATTTTTTCTTGTTTTGCAGCAGAAACACTTTCATATGGTAAGCCATAATTACTGTTGTTTCTAGTTTTCACTTCAATAAATACTATATAATCATCTTTAGATGCAATAATATCTACTTCACCAAATTTACATCTATAATTAACCTCAATAATCTCATATCCTACTTCTTTTACATACTTTTGTGCCAGCAATTCACCCCTTTTGCCTATTTCATGATTATCCATTTCCAACTCCACTCCTCAAATAGTAATAAAAAAGCCCTAAGGATACATAACACTCCCAGAACTTTTGTTTTCTTATGACACCCCTCGAAATGAAAAACGATGTTCTTCGCAAGGCCCATAGGTTTTTATGTTTTCATAGTGATCCTTTGTTGGGTATCCTTTGTGTTTGCTAAACCCATAACAAGGGTATTCTTCATGAAGCTCCAGCATATACCTGTCCCTGGCTTCTTTGGCAAGGATACTTGCTGCTGCAATAGATGCACTTTTTGAATCTCCTTTTATAATGCCAATATGTGCAGCCGAAAAATAATTAACTTTAACAGCATCAATTAAAAGCAAATTTGGTTTGACCTTAAGCATTTGATAAGACATTATCATTGCCATTTTTGTAGCTTCTAAAATATTTATCTGGTCAATTATTTTTGGAGGGCAATAAGCCACTGCCCAATCAATGGCAACCTCTTTAATTTCAATCTCAAGTCTTGCCCGCTGCTTTTGTGTAAGCTTTTTAGAATCGCCTAATCCATCTGTTTCCCAATCCTTTGGTAATATTACACAAGCCGCTACTACCGGACCTGCCAAAGGTCCCCTACCAGCTTCATCAATACCGCCAAGCAGGAAATCATTATTTTCATAATACTGTTTATCAAATTAAAAAATAGCATTACTATTAATTATACTCATTTAAACCTTCCATCTCCTTAGGTTTTTCTAAGCTAATTCTCCCCAGTTGCCCGCCTCTAAAGTCTTTTAAAATAATTTCGCTTGTTTTCTGCAAATCCACATTACCACCCTTAACTAAAAGTCCTCTGGCTCTGCCTATTTGCTCAATAATAGCATCAGTATCATCGGTGACTTGAGAAAGGTTATATCTTTCCTTTAAAGCATCAGGATAGTTCCCTATAAGAAACTTAGTTAAAGAAAACACTATTTCTTCAACATCAAAGGCTTTAGGTCCAATAGAATTTACATAAGCTAAATGTATTCCCGTTTCTTCATCATCAAATTTTGGCCAAAGAATACCCGGAGTATCTAACAATTGAACATTTTCTTTTATCTTTATCCATTGGTTACCTTTTGTAACACCCGGTCTATTGCCTGTTTTAGTACTGCTTCTTCCTACAATACTATTTATAAACATGGATTTACCCACATTAGGTATGCCCACCACCATTGCCCGCACAGGTCTTATAATATTGAGTCTTCTGGCAACACTGTCTTTAATAGGTGTTTGTGCAATACTATTCAGAGTTTCATTGATACCTTTCTTTTTAAGAGCGTCCACAGCTATGGCTTTAATACCTTCATCATGAAATGCTTTTATCCAAGCTTTTGTGATGTATGGATTGGCTGTATCTTCCTTGTTTAAAACAATTATTCGATGTTTATTGCCGGATAGTTCCTTTAGTATAGGATTTTGACTAGAAGCAGGTATTCTGGCATCCAGTAACTCAACTACAACATCTACCATCTTTATATCTTCTTTTAAAGCCCTTTTGGCCTTTGCCATATGGCCCGGGAACCATTGTACTACCATTTACGATCTTCCTTCCTTAGGCTGAGGATAGTAATATTATTTCCTTAACAGCTAATTCTAGCAAAAAATAGAAAAAGCACTATAAGTAGATTATAGCACTTTTCGAGATTTTTTGAATACCTGAAGGTTTAGTTTATATTGAAATTTTCTCCTCAACAACAGCAACCCGCCAACAAGTAATTTCCGCAATTAAATCATAAGGTATTGGCTTATCCAATGGTAATTGGATAGTACCTTTATTCACCTTATAATCTATCAAACGTTCTGCAAACACTTCAACTGCCTTTTCACCGGGAAAGATGCTAACATGTTTTTTAAGTGCTGCAAAGTGAATAAGATTCTCTCCCTGCCAGAATGTCGGCATGCTCCATGAAATTTTCTCCACTGCATCCGGTGCAGCGGAAAGAATGGTTTCACGGATTTTATGTAGAATCGGTTGGACTTCTACGGGTTGATCTTGGATATACTCGTCAATAGTACTGATTTTGCCACAATAATGACCTTGATTTGTATTCTTGAACTCTCTACCACATTTAGGACATTGCCACATAAACTCATCTCCTTTTTAACTCCCTATTAATAAACATTTTCTATTTATATATCAAATAATTCTGCCGGATTTATTTTAAATTGTAAACTTGTTGGGTCAGGTGTCCCGCCTTTTCGTTGTATTAAAATACGACCAATATTTATACTCCCACGAGGACTAATTTTTACATCTCCATCATAGTGATTTATAACTTCGTTAATATTTTTAAGTACCCAACGAGCACTTTCATTAACCTTTTGAGCAACAATAACCCATTCTGCTGAAAATTCACCACGCCCACGCAAAACATCATTTATAATCCTTGCTTTATTAGACTTTAAAAAATCAAATAATTCTTCTTGCTCATTTTTCGAAAATTCATCAATAAACATTCGCCGACTATTTCGTGGATTTTCTATTGCTGGCGGCAATTCACCGGTAAATCTTTTAAGTATATTTAGAATATTATTCGACATATTCCAATTTAAAATACTATTATATGTATCAACAGGTCGTTTATCTATTTGATTAAAGCCTTTTGGGTTACTTACAAGCTTAACCTGTATATTTTCAACATCTAATGCAGCTTTCGATTTTAACCTTATTTGAACATTTATATCGGCTTTATATCTTTGTAAAACAACAGCTTTAACAGATTCAATCTCATCCAAAACATAATTCATAAGCACAAGCCATTTTTGAGCTTCAACATCAACTTCCCATTTATTAAATTTATCTACTATGTCTTGCTCATTCTTAAAACCACCCTTAGCAGTTTGCGACCCTAGCAATTGTGCCTTGTTCATAGTTACTTTCACTTCCTCTTTCAATATATCTTAATAATTGCTTTGATATTTTTTCAATAACAGAAACTGTCATTGCATTGCCTGCTTGTGATAATAACTCTTGTTCAGATATTTCACCAGAGGCTTGTTTGGCTCTTTTTTTATCAAACCCTTGTAAAAGTAGGCTTTCAAACCCAGATAATTTATGTAATTTACCGTTTCTAACATATAAGATTCCATGTCTTCCGGTTCGTAAAGTTGGAACTTTACCCTCATAAACTCTCAAATCTGATTGCCTCGTATCTATGACAAGATAATCCTTTTCAAGAATATTTTTTATATCAACTCTATCTTTATTATACTTATTATTTAAGTAACGTTGAAAGGTGTCATCATCTAAATCTAAAATCCTTGAATTTTCATCACATAAATAATCCTGCAAAGCAGGTATTTTTACCTCATCAGGCCAAATAAATTCACCTTGTGTGGCTTTATCTTTTCTGATTCCAATGAAATAAACTCGCTCACGCATTTGCGGAACACCATAGTTTACAGAGTTCAAAATTTTATACTCAGTATAATAACCGGCATCCTCCAGCTCTTTAATAATAACTTTTATGGTATTACCTTTATCGTGATTTAATAACCCTTTGACGTTTTCCAAAATAAAATATGGCACATTTTTATCTTTCAAAATATCAATTAAATTATAAATAATTTGCCCTCTGTCGTCCTCAAATCCTTTGCGTTGTCCAATGATTGAAAAAGTCTGACAAGGAAAACCGGCAATCATAATATCAAAATCAGGCAGCTCATCTGTATTTATTTTAGTTAAATCACCAAAATTTCTTTCATTCTTTGCATCATGTAAAATATTGTAGGTTTTTATACTTGATGCTAATATTTCCGAATACCCAACACAGACACCATCAGCACCATGCTCAATACCAAGCCTCCCGGCACCAATGCCAGCACAGTAATCCATAAACTTTAATTTTCTTTTCATTACCATGCTCAGGCCTCCTCGTTTGTGTCTATAATGATTATATAGTAACTCATTTTTCCCCTCAAGTATTTCTTATAGTTGGCACCCATATTTATTAAAGCGGTGCATCATTATACCCCCTGAAACCCTCTTCTGTTGTTGCTTCTTTTCGCTTATCTTTTGCAATCTCATCTGCCTCTTCTATTAATATATCAATATCTTTTTTACTATTAGTACGTTGCTCAGCAAATTTTGTAAGCAATTCATCACCACTATATCCTTGTGAAATTAAATCCTTTAAAATTTCCATGGTAAATCCATCGTCCGAATTTGAAAGTGGACGCAGCATAATAGCATCATCGGTAAGAACACATTCGACCTCTTTGCCAAAGCAAAGCTTTTCATAGAATTTCAAAGGAATTGTAATTTGCCTTTTCCCTGTTACATTAATAATTTTCCGATCCATTATAGAACACTCCTTTACACTTATGGCATTTCCATATCTTCGTAGTATACTTAAGAGCTATAAACAAAATTCCTATTTTCCTTGATTTCATCATATCAAGGAAAATAGGAATTGTCAATTTATATAACATTTTCTTTTATAAAAATTAGTACACAATCAATATCATTTTAGTCTCTGCATTTTGTATTACTTCCATTTATTATTCGTCTGGTGTTATTAACTGGTCTGCTTCAATCTCCCAAATAAGCCAACGGTCGCCAGTTTCCGGATACCCTTGATTTTCAAACACAAAGAAATATCTTTTAACACCGCTTTCATCCACAAATGTAACACCGTTATGAGGTAACGTTCCTAGTCCCATATAGTTCTTAATTACAAAGGCTTCGCCTGGCAGCAATTCAACAGCTGATCCATAAGTCTCATGAGGAATAAAACCCCATCTATCTCTATCGTCTTCTAATACATCGGAAGATAGTGTTACTACAACAAAGTCAGCCAATGGCTGATTTGCCCATATAACGAGCTTTGCTCCCTCTCCATGTGTTGAACCAAAGTCAAAGTAATGAATGTTATCAAAGGTACTTAAAAATTCTTCCGTTGCAAAATCAATTTGGATTTTTAGTTCTTCATCGGACACGTTTGGTTGTTGAATTTCGCTACCCTCATTCAAATTGTTACTCGTATCATTTTGTTCTCCACTACAGGCGGCAAGACCTATTGCTAAAAAAGCCGCAAACAATATAACACATATTTTATATAGCGTTTTCTTCATTTTCATTTTCCTCCAATATAAGTATGGTTTATGCGAGTATGTACGCACTAAGTCTAATTATACCACAGAGCAGCTTCTATCTTTATATCATTAGGATATTTCCATTGATTATCCCACTGGATTAAATTATCAATAAGCTTTTTATTTAAGAGATACGAATAGTTCAAAGATGCAATTAATTTTGCATCTTTTTTTATTTTGTACAGATAAAGAATAATTTTGACACTGCTAGTGACCAAATTATAATAAAAAGATACAAACTTATCAATTTCGCCATTGATAATGGCGAAATTAAGCTTACGAATAGATTTGAAAAATTGTTGCTTCTACCATATAATGAAAGATAATTGATTATTATTTTTTCAGATGCCATCTGCAAAAATATAATAATAAAAGGAGAATAAAATTTATGTTAGATAAAAATTTTAAAGAATTATTTAATATTATAAAAAACGATATATACCATACAAGGTATAAAGTGCAATCATTAGCAAACAGCGAATTAATTGCTCTATATTATAGAATTGGTAAATATGTATATGAAAATGCTAAATATGGCAATGCTCTTGTCGATAATTTGTCTATAAACCTGAAATTAGAATTCCCTAATACAGATGGTTTTTCTTCAAGAAATATATTAAGAATGAAAAAATTTTATGAGGAATATAAAGATTTAGAGATTTCGCCATTACCAATGGCGAAATTGACTTGGACGCATAATAATATCCTTATTAGTAAAGTAAAAGATACCAAAGAAAGGTTATGGTACGCAAGAAAAGCTTATGAAAATGGATGGGCCTGTAGTGTTTTAGAAACACAAATTGATACAGATTTATATACCAGACAAAATACTGCTGAAAAATTAACAAACTTTGATAATAAACTTCCTTCATCACAGAGCGAACTAGCAAGAGATACTATAAAAGACCCATATATATTTGAATTGATAGGAATTAAAGAAGATTTTATTGAAGCCGATATTGAAAATGCAATGGTTGAAAGAATAAAAAATGTTTTATTAGAGTTAGGAAAAGGTTTTAGTTTTTTAGGAAATCAATATAAAATTTCAACAGATAATAACGACTATTATATTGATTTATTATTCTATCATTTAGATTTAAGGTGTTACATAACAGTTGAATTAAAAAACAAAGAGTTTAAACCTGAATTTATGGGGCAATTAAGTTTTTATGTTACTGCTATTGATGAGACATTAAAAAAAGATATAGATAATCCTACGATTGGATTGTTACTTTGCAGAAACAAAGATAAATTATCAGTAGAATGGGCTTTAAAAAGCACCAATGCACCGATCGGAGTTTCCTCATTTGAAATAGCAAAGATTATACCTAAAGATATACTTGATAGATTACCAACAGAAGAAGATATTAATCTACACATTGATATAAAGGAAGATTAATTTTTGCAACAACTTGTTGCAAAAGTTCTATAAAAAGAAAAAGTGCCAATACTAGGATCACCCCCGCACATAAGGGGAACACTCATTACCTCCGCCATAGCTGGAGATTTTTTCTTGCTAAAGCGAAAATAAAAAAGCACCTCGAAGGGTGCTTGGGAAAAAGTATTTATTCTGCAAGCCGCAATTCATCTTTTAATGCTTTTTGTAATACTGCTAAAAAATTAATGTGTGCTGCCTCCGCTTCTTTATTTAGCCATGAAGGAACAGTCAAAGTTTTCTAATTGTGGATTATTTTGTGATTTTCAATTCTTCTTTCCCATCCAATCTATGTAATAAAAAGAGGCATACCATGTGCCTCTTTTGTCGTCTTTGTATGCCGGCATGAACTCTACCTCCGTTATCTAAAATCTTGATGCAAGAAGAAGCCGTTTACTACGTCAGGATAGGGAAGATATACTTGCTCAGCATCCTAATATAAGGCACTGACCCCAGCCACGCATATAGTAGCAATCACTAAGGAAATTATTGCTCCTATTACTCTTTTTTTGATTGGCTGCCTTTTCGTGAACGCTATTACAGCCATCACAGAAAACACAACGAGAGCGATTAATGAAATTAACATAAGATAAGCAAGTATATCGATCATCATTTTACCCCCCCTTTTTTCAAATCACACGATTAAGCGTATATTACTTTATATTAACATAAAGAAACTTCAATCCTCAAATTCTACGAAAATAGTATTTCCTTCCTGCTTTGGTCTGCTATACGCTTTTTTAAAAAATATCTAGGGTACTCAGGAAATACCATCCGCAATATCCTTGTTGCTGAACAGTATAAGCGATACTCTCCCTTGCCTAACATCCTCTCGCTCAATTACTGATAGCAGCAACACCATTTTCACCCCTTAGTCATTGAAATGCACCAAGTAGGGTTGCTGTTAAACGCTTAAATTCAATTTTTAATTGCTCGAACTCTTTGTCTATAAGTGGCACATCACGTGCCTCTTCAGCTATCTTTGTATACAATCATCGCTATCACTACTTATGGACGGCATCTTTGACATGCCCTAAATCCCCTGTCTATAGCATCTTGACGGCTTGATAGACTAACCCTATTTTGCGGAGCAGGTAATGAACTACATGATGTCCGATGAAACACATGTGAATTTCTATTGCCGATAAATGCGGTCACTGATTCGGATGGAGCTGGTGTTGGCACAACCTCTGCCGGAGTAGGTGATGGAGCAGGAACATATGCTGGCTCTGGAGTGGAAACAAGAGGTTCTGGTGTTGGGGCTGGAGCAGATGCTGACAGCTGTCTAAATAGGTCTTCGTTTCTCATTTCTCCGACCACTAACACGGACGCAAGCCCATTCTCTAACAGCATGGCGTTTAGCTGATAGCTTCGTATTTGCTTTTCATCTTGCGTATCAGTAGGTATTTGCAGCCAAACATAACGGCGAAGTCTATCAAATCTGTCTCTATCATTGCCATCTGCTTCTAACCATATTTTTTTTCCTTCTATTTTTCCTCGAACAAAATTAGTTGCTTCGTCTGCTCCAGGTTCTCCGATTTCAGGAGCATCTATGCCAATAAACCGTACCCTTTCACCATTAGACAATTCAACCGTATCACCATCAATAACACGTGTTACAAGTACTTCTGTAAGTCCCAGTGTATAAGCCGCTTCTTCTGATACCTTTGACTGCGATATTGGGTCAAGATCACTTGCTCCAGCAGTGTAGGCGACACCAGCATACACTTGTTCACCATTGTTAATTTCGGCTCCTTCTACTACGTGCTGATAATAAGGCAGGGTTGTTTGTCCTTTTGGCTCATAAGCACATCCTACAGCAAAAAATGAGACAGCAACAATTGTAGCAGAAACTACTAGTCCTTTTGTGGCTGTTTTTAAAGAATTATTTTTGATTACCGCAAAAGCTAAAATTCCGAGAAAGACCATAAATCCTATTAAAGAAGCGAAAAAAATATCCATTTTTTATTACCTCCAGTCAAACTACGCTTTTATGTGATTTTTTAGCAATTAATTTTGAGCTATTTCGACAATTTATTACAAATAATTATGCCAAAATCATGTAGTTTTTACAATGAAAATTTTCTTCTATATTCCTCGAATAAAATAACCCCAACAAAAAAAGAGCTGATTATCAGCCCTTTATCTTCTTTCCTTAATCTTAGCACTCTTACCAATTCTATCTCTTAGGTAGTACAACTTAGCTCTACGAACTTTACCTCTTCTCACCACTTCAATTTTGTCTATTTTAGGTGAGTGTAAAGGGAATGTTCTCTCAACAGCTACCCCATAAGAGATTCTTCTCACCGTGAAAGTTTCACGCAGGCCATATCTCTGTCTCTTTAAAACAGTACCCTCGAAAACCTGAATCCTCTCTCTGGTTCCCTCAATAACCCTAACATGAACTTTTACAGTATCACCAGCGTTAAAAGTTGGTATTTCCTTCTTTAGCTGTTCAGCTTCTACAAACTTTAATACATCCATATCTATGTACCTCCTTCCTTTAGGCGGATAATTTATAAATTAAAAATTGCACAACTATGATTATAACAAAGTATTTCTTGGTTGGCAAGAACTCACCACCATTTTTTACTGCATAAACGGTCAATAATTATTGAAACTGCACTACGTACTGATAAATGGTTATAATCACCAGCTCCCATTATAGGCTCCAGCCTGTAATCAGCTTTATCAATAATGTCATCAGCAAGACCCCATCCCGTTCCAAATAACAATAATATGTCCTTTGTTTCGGAAAGCTCTCTCAACTGTGAATACCCTATATCTCCCTGTATATTGCCACCTGTAACAACCACTATTGGCTCTTTATCAAGACCTATATCCTGCAAGCAGTCTTCTATACCGGCAACTAGCTTCACATTTTGAAAAGCTCTGGCTCTACGTGGGTTATGATTTGCACCAATGCCCTCTTTCCAATAGTCTATCAGTTCTTGAAACAGCTCTTTTTGCCTTTCTAAAGGCTGTACTATATAGTAACCATCCAGATTGTAAGTAGTACTTAAGCGAGCAATGTCATGAACATCCAGGTTGGTAATAGAAGTAGTTATGATCTCATTGTTTTGGTTTTTAACAGGATGATGTACTAAGCAAATATAAATAGATGGCATTTTTATTTTTCACCTGCTCGTAACTTTTCAATAAGAGCTTGATCAGCCGGACTAAGTTTTGCATCTTTCAATAAATCCGGCCTTTTATGAAAGGTTCTTATAATAGATTGTTCTCTTCTCCAGCAATCTATTTTTGCATGATTTCCGGAGAGGAGTACTTCCGGAACCTTTAAGCCCTGAAATTCTCTCGGTTTGGTATAGTGAGGATATTCCAGAAGACCATCGGAAAAACTTTCTTCCAGAATAGATTCGTCATGTCCTAAAACATTGGGTAATAATCGTGTTACAGCATCTATTAAAACCATGGCACCAAGCTCTCCGCCTGTCAATACGTAATCTCCAATGGATATTTCTTCATCTACCAGAAGTTCTTTGACCCTTTCGTCAATACCTTCATAGTGCCCGCAAAGTATCACCATTTGCTTTAACTTAGACAGCTCTTTAGCCTTATCCTGATTTAAGGTTGTCCCTTGTGGTGACATAAGGATAACTTTGCTGTTTTCTTTGTCCAGTTGGAGATTATTAATAGCGTTAAAAAAGGGCTCTGCTGTCATAACCATGCCGGGACCACCGCCATAAGGGGTGTCATCAACTGAATAATGCTTGTTCCCTGAGTAATCTCTAAGGTTATGAACATTCAAGTCCAGGATGCCCTTTTCACGAGCTTTGCCAATAATACTCATGTTCAACGGAAAATCAATCATCTGTGGAAATATGGTTATTACATCTACTTTCATACCTATCACCTGACTATTCCAGCTCTGGTAGTAATTCTACTATCATTTCTTTAGCATCAACATCTATCTTTTTTACAACCTTTTTTAGTGCCGGTATTAATATTTCTTTATTCCCTTGGTCTTTAATTACATAGACATCATTGGCACCTGTTTTGATAACATTAACAAGCTTACCAATATAGTTACCTTCAATATCCTTTACTTCCATATCTATCAGTTGGAAAATATAAAATTCATTATCACCCAAGGATGCTAATTGAGCCTCAGGTATTTTCAAATAAGCTCCCCTTAATTGTTCAGCTTTTTCAATAGAATCAATACCTGCTAGTTGCATAATAAGAAAGCTATTATGTAAGGATGCACTGGTAATTTTCATTAATTCTAACTTACCCCTTATTTCTACCAATATCTCCTGTCTGTCCAAAAACCTTTCAGGAAAATCAGTTATGGGGTGAACTTTTACAGCTCCATTTAAACTATGGGGTTTGGATATCATTCCAACTGTTATTAAAACATTTTCATTAGACACGCTGGCTTCCGACCTTTCTAATTTCTATCACTTTGTTATCCTTTAAAACAATTTCACAGTGCTCTAAAATATCCCAATCATCGCCAACTTTAACATCTACTATCCTATCAACTGAACCTTGACACGTTTCTTCACCCAAAACCAATTTAGTAATAGCTTCCATATTTTCTTTGATATTTCTTATTTCTTCATGGTTTTTATATCTTTCATCCTGAAATTCATTCCTAATCATTAACAACTCTTCACTATGCTTTTTTTCAAGCTCTAAGGATGTCCGCTTAATTTTAAAACTTAAATGCTGCTGTTCAGTTTCGGTTCTTTTTAATAGAGCATCTAATTCTTTTAAAAGATTATTTTTTAAACCTTCAGTAATAATGGTTTTAATTTTAACCCTCTGAATAATTTTAATCTTTTCCATAAGTTTACCCACCATTCAAAATAATACTATTTCAAATTTAAAAACATGAACTGGTTTTTATAGCTGAGTAGTATAAAGTATCTTGGATGACTTAGATTTTTCTATTAGACAAAAAGGGTCACAAAGACCCTTTTTATTGAACAATCTCAACAGCAACCTTCGTTCTTTCTTTTGATGCTGCTGCCTTCACTACAGTTCTTAGTGCTTTAGCAATTCTGCCCTGTTTCCCAATGACTTTACCCATGTCGTCAGGTGCAACTCGTAGCTCTAATACTATTGATCCTTCACCATCAACCTGTGTAACAGAAACATCATCAGGATTATCCACCAGAGATTTTGCTATGTATTCTACTAATTCTTTCATGGTAAGATGTCCTCCCAATATAGCTTGATGTGTTACTAATCTGCGATAAAAAACATTAAAAAATGTTTTTTATCCAGAAATAGTATTATTTTTCATTAAACTTTTGAATAACACCAGCTTTTTTAAAAAGAGCCCTTACTGTTTCAGAAGGTTGTGCACCAGTTTTAAGCCATTTTACAGCTTTTTCTTCATCAATTTTCAAATCTTCCTTCATTGGGTTATAGTAACCAACCTCTTCAATAAATCTACCATCTCTTGGAGAACGTGAATCAGCTACTACCAACCTATAAAAAGGTGCTTTTTTGCTTCCCATTCTTTTTAATCTTATCCTAGTTGCCATTATTTCACCCCCTTCATAAACTATCGTTCATTTCAAGAACATCGTGGTGTTCTTGTTACTAGCAAAGATTTCTTTTTATCTAATATATTACTTAAAAAATGGCAGATTAAACATACCTTTTGCCTTTTTCTTTGCTTTCTTCGACATTTGACCACCGGCAGAAAACTGCTTCATCATCTTTTTAGCTTCTTCGAATTGCTTAAGTAGCTTATTAACATCCTGTACTTTAGTACCACTACCATTTGCTATTCTTTTTTTCCTGCTTCCACTTATAATTTCAGGATTTGCCCTTTCTTTAGGGGTCATAGACTGAATTATTGCTTCTGTTCTAACTAAATCTTTTTCATCAACCTGTAAATTCTTAGCCTGCTTACCCAAACCGGGGATCATACCAATTATATCTTCAATAGGCCCCATACTCTTCATTTGCTGCAGTTGGTCAAGAAAATCTTCAAGGGTAAACTGCTCACTGCGAAGCTTAGCTTCCATTTCCTTTGCTTTGTTTAAATCAAAGGTTTCCTGGGCTTTCTCAATGAGGGTAAGTACATCACCCATACCCAAAATCCTAGATGCCATCCTATCCGGATGAAATGTTTCTAAAGCATCTAGTTTTTCTCCCATACCAACAAATTTAATAGGTTTTCCTGTTACTTCTCTAATGGAAAGGGCTGCTCCACCACGAGTATCACCATCTAGTTTTGTCAAGATAAGTCCGGTAATAGCAAAGTTTTGGTCAAAAGTCTCGGCAACATTCACTGCATCCTGACCTGTCATTGCATCGACTACCAACAAAATCTCTGTTGGATCTACCAGTTCCTTGATATTCTTCAACTCTGCCATCAGCTCTTCATCTATGTGAAGCCTTCCGGCTGTATCGATAATTACAATATCGTTGCCATTATTTTTAGCATAAGCTATAGCTTCTTCAGCTATTAAAACCGGATTTTCTTGTCCTTTTGAAAATACCGGTACTTCTAACTGACCAGCTAAAACCTCTAGCTGTTTGATAGCAGCCGGACGATAAATATCACACGCTGCTAATAATGGGCTGCGACCTTTCTTTTTAAAGGTTTTTGCCAACTTTGCAGAGGAAGTAGTTTTACCGGAACCTTGAAGACCCACCATCATGATTACTGTTGGGAGCTTAGATGCAAAATCAATACTAGATTCTGTCTCTCCCATCAAATTAACCAGTTCATCATTTACAATTTTAATAACCTGCTGTCCGGGAGTCAGGCTCTCTAAAACTTCGCTTCCAATGGCTCTTTCTTTAACATTAGCTATGAATTTTTTCACAACTTTAAAGTTTACATCTGCCTCTAAAAGAGCTATCCTAACTTCCCGCATTGCTGCATCAATATCTGCTTCAGAAAGCTTACCTTTTCCTTTAAGCCTTTTAAAAGTATCTTGAAGTTTTTCACTCAAACTAGAAAATAGAGCCATTTATTCCCCTCCTTCTAGCAATTAATTGCATTTTACTTGAAGTATTTTTTATTGCCAAATATTACTCGCTAATTTTCCTGCAAACTATCTAATACCGTCAATAGGTATTGTTTTTCTTTTTCATCAATGTTACTTGCCATTAATTTTGATTTAATATTTTTTATTTTCTTTTCATTTTTTTGATATGTGACCCACAGCTGTAATTTGTCTTCATAATTTTTTAGCAAGCTTTCTGTACGCTTTATAATGTCATATACTGCTTGCCTGCTAATATTAAGTTCTTGTGCAATCTCTCCTAAAGATAAATCATCATGATAGTAAAATCCAAAGATTAGCTGTTGCTTTTCTGTAAGTAAGCATCCATAAAAATCAACTAACCTGGCTACCTCATTTATTTTAGGTATATTCAAAACAGTCACATCCATCACTGTAAAGTATTTTTACTTCACAGACAAATATTATTATAACTGATGCCTTTTGTCAAGTAGAATTACAGCACTTATGCATAAGTCTAGCAGCGGATGAGATATATTACAACGTTTACCCGCTATCTGATTGGGTATTTTAGAGCTGAATTTAAAAGATAAATTAATAGATAAACACGAAAAAAGATGGCAGTAAGAGCAACTCGTTGAATAGTTGCTCTTACTGCCATCTTTGCATAGCATTGCTTATCTTGGAATATCTGCCTTAGATTTTGCCTAAAATATATTTAAATCCTCTCTTACTTTTTTCCAGTCAATACGATTTTCAAAGACATTGTTTTTTATTGAACTTAAAATGCTATAGAAATAGTCTTTACGCTCACTGTGCTCTAAAATTAAATTCGATTTTTCTAATTCTTTTTCATTAAACACTTGCATAGCAATTTTAACTTGCTCATCCATAGCATTAAAGAAACGATTTAGTAAATCTTCAATTTCACAGATAAATTCATTATACTCCAAGGTATATGTTCCTTTGCACGCAGACCAAATAGGACAGCCATCTTTGAGTTTATCAATAAAGTTATAATGAATGATAACTTTTCCACCAACATTGAAAAATTGACAATCACTTTTGACACGTAAATAGCCAGTATCTAAATTTCCGTAATAAAGCAAATTTTTTGTTATATTAGTATATATTGCATCAGTATATACTTCATCATCCCATAAATTTACTACTTTCTCATCCAATAAGTCACGCTTCTCTTCTGCATCTACAAGACTATATAAATCTTCCGGCATAGGGCATGCAATGGTTGGCAAAATTTCAAAAAGATCTTCTAAATGACGACTATACTGATATTCATCATACATGCCAATCAGTGGATATTCCTTTTTATGTTTCTCTATCCACTGAGGAGAATGCTCAAATAGTTTAATTTTTCCCAAATCAATAAAATACTCACTATCAGTAAGATAAAACCAACTAACATACTTATTGCCTCTTTCATTTTTGGGAAATATACACTCTAAAGGTGGCTTCAGTTTAAAGTTAAGCAACATGGTGCACTGTCCTCCTAATAACAACCTTAGCAATTAAAAACTCGACATGGTACGCATCATAGAGAGGCGTGTCGAGCATTTGTTATTTTAAATATACACAAAAATACTGCTCATTGTCAAATGTTTTTTCCAATTATACGAAAAATACATGCTTAAATAAGTTTTTTAGCAACCCCTTGTATTTCAAAGATTACCCTTTCCTCATCAATTGTTTTCATCACTTTATTTCTCATAACAACCTCACCATTGATTATAACTGTGTCCACGTCAGCTGCCCCGGCAGAATAGACCAGATGGGCATTTACATCATGTAAGGGCTGCAAATGCGGGCTATTAAAATCAACTAATATAATATCTGCTTGCAAGCCTGCTTGTATTTTTCCAACCATATTGTCTATTCCAAGAGCCTTGGCTCCACAGCTTGTAGCCATAGCAAGGGCCTGATAGGAAGATATAACTGTAGAATCATAAGTACGTACCTTTTGCAGTAAGGCAGCACTTTTCATTTCCTGGAACATATCCAGATTATTATTGCTGGCAGCACCATCCGTTCCTATTCCAACATTAATATTCATTTCAATCATTTTACTTATTGGTGCAATACCACTTGCAAGCTTCATATTGCTTTCGGGGTTATGAGCTACATTAACACCCTCTTGGGCTAATATTTTCAAGTCACTATCTGTTACATGTACGCAATGAGCAGCCAAAACAGGGTTTGCCGTAAATATTCCTGCATCATAAACCATTTCAACCGGAGTTTTGCCATACTTTTCTTTTATCTGCTCAACCTCAGGCAAAGTTTCTGCTAGATGAATATGTATGCCTACTCCTAATTTCTTTGCCTCATTAGAAACATCTTGCAAAAGCTCAAGAGTGCAAGTAAAAGGTGCATGGGGTCCCAGCATAGTGGTTATTCTGCCTTCTGCTGTCCCATGATATTTTTTAACAAATTCAATACTTTCCTCTAAAGCCTTTTGTCCATTATTAAAAGATGTCATGCCTCTGCTCAGAGAAGCTCTAATACCTGTTTCTTTGACAACCTCTGCAGCCTGGTCCATCATAAAGTACATGTCAGCAAAACAGGTTGTCCCGCCTCTAATCATTTCCAGTACTGCTAACTTTGTTCCCCAGTAAATATCCTCCGGCTGCAGTTTCTCTTCCAAAGGAAATATTTTCTTCTCCAACCATTCCATTAAAGGCAGATCATCAGCATAACCCCTAAAGAGTGTCATGGCAGCGTGGGTATGACAATTGATCAGCCCGGGCATTACTGCCATGCCGGCAGCATCAATAATATGAAAATCATCTGCACTATATTGCCGGCTGCCAATATGTACTGCTTCAATTTTATCCCCATTTATGATTACATCACCTTGAAAATAGTTGTCTCCGGGACTATTAATATCCTTTTCCATGGTCAGAATATAGCCATTTTTTATTACTGTTTTTTTCATTTATTTTACCCCTATTCCATCTGATTTTCACTTAAACAGCCTGTCAATTTCTTTTTCATAGGGTGCAGTTAAGATACCCTTATCAGTAATGATACCTGTTATGAGCTTGCCGGGAGTCACATCAAAAGCCGGGTTTAAGGTCTGAATGTCTCCCGGAACAACTTCAACTCCATGTATATGCCTGATCTCATTACCATGTCTTTCTTCTACAATTATTTCTTTTCCTGTTGCCATACCCATATCTATTGTAGAATATGGTGCTGCAACAAAGAAAGGAATATTATGATAGTTGGCAAGTATAGCCAATGAATATGTTCCTATTTTATTTGCAACGTCTCCGTTTCTTGCTATTCTATCTGCACCAACAATGACCATGTCAATTTGTCCCTGGCCCATTAAGTAACCTGCCATACTATCTGTAATAAGGGTTACAGGGATTTTTTCCTGATGAAGCTCCCACGCTGTCAGTCGGGCACCTTGAAGCAAAGGACGTGTTTCGCAAGCAAAGACTTTTTTGAGAATTCCTTTTTCAAAAGCAGTTCTTATTACCCCAAGGGCAGTTCCATAGCCTGCTGTAGCAAGAGCTCCCGCATTACAATGGGTCATGATAACTGCTCCCTCCGGGACTACCTTTACTCCGTATTCTCCAATACTTTTGTTTAAGGCTATGTCTTCTTCATGGATATTTATGGCAGCCTCTTCTAAAATTAAAGCTATATCCTTGCTGGAAGCAGTCTCGTTATCCTTTGCTGTTTTATACATCTTATCCACAGCCCAAAATAAATTGACTGCAGTTGGCCTTGTTGATTTGAGAAGCTCACCGGCACTATACAGATCATCCATAAAACCATTCTTAGATTTTTCTAAAAACTCTTTTGCTGCCAAAACCATTCCATAGGCGGCTGCCACTCCGATAGCCGGTGCTCCTCTTACAACCATGTTTTTTATACATTCAGCAACTTCTTTGTAGGTTTTACAGTCTACATATTCAATACTTAAAGGCAGTTTTGTCTGATCCAAAAGTTTAAGCATCGAGTTTTCCCAGATTATACTTTTCATACTTTTATCCTCCCAAACTTTCCTGTCCTGAGACAGCTGTTTGACAATAACAAGGTTTATCCTTATCTAAAATCTCTATTGTTTTAGTTAGCAAAGTATAGACCTTTGCCGAGGCCGCATCCATTCTTTCTAAAACTTCCTGGTGAGACAATGGATTATCAGATATTCCTGCAGCATAATTTGTTACAATTGCAACAGTTGCATAACATATTTCTGCCTCTCTTGCCAAAACCACCTCAGGAACAGATGTCATTCCTACCAAATCTGCACCTAAGTTTCTATACATTAGTATTTCAGCCGGGGTTTCAAAACGTGGACCTTGTGTACACACATATGTAGCACCTTCCGATACTAATGGTATGCCGGTCTCTTGAGCTGCACCGATTAGTTTAGTGCCTAGGTAGAGACAATAGGGGTTTGTCATATCCACATGAACAACTTCTTGATCTGTTCCATCAAAAAAAGTCATATCTCGTCCCCATGTAAAATCTATAAAGTCATTTACAAGCACCAGATCACCCGGTTTAAATTCACGATTTAGTAAGCCTACTGCTGCTGTTGCCAAAATTCTTTTAACTCCCAGCATTTTCAAGGCCATAATATTTGCTCGATAGTTAATTTTATGTGGAGGTATTGAATGCTTGAAGCCATGTCTTTTTAACAGTGCTACTCTGGTTCCTCCAATTTCAATAATATCTAGATTTACATTTCCATACTCAGTAGAAATTTCTACACTCTCTCGGTTATTTAATTCTTTACCTTCAGTAAATGTCCCGGTACCACCTATAATAGCAAAATCCACTTTATTCACACTAAACGCTCCTTTCTGAAATTCTTATTGTTTAGCAATAGCCGGCGATTAATAATGCACCCCTTACAGGAATTATGCACGGGACGTAGGGGCGGTTATTAACCGCCCGTGTTCTGCATTGCAGTCAATTCCTTTAATTTATCGTGTCCTTCTAATCCGCCGACTGCTCCAGATTGCTCTGTTGCTCACTGTGAAACAGTGCTTTTACGAACTCACTAGGTTCAAAGGGTTTCAAATCTTCAGCTTTTTCCCCAACACCAATATATTTAACAGGCAAATCTAATTCTTCTTTAATACTAAAAATAACTCCACCTTTGGCAGTGCCATCTAGTTTGGTTAAGACAATACCTGTCACATCTACAACTTCTTTAAATGTTTTTGCTTGAGAAATGGCATTTTGGCCAGTTGTTGCATCAAGGACAAGCAGCACTTCATTAGGAGCATCTTCTTTGCTACGCCCGATAACCTTTTTCACTTTGCCAATCTCATTCATCAAATTCACCTTATTATGCAATCTTCCGGCAGTATCAATTAAGACTATATCTGCTTTTCTTGATATAGCAGCTTGCACAGCATCATAGGCTACTGCCGCAGCATCAGAGCCTTCCTGGTGCTTGATAAGGTCAGCATCTGCTCTCTCAGCCCATACTCCAAGCTGTTCAATAGCAGCTGCCCTGAAAGTATCTCCAGCTGCGAGAACTACTTTTTTCCCTTGTTCTTTAAAGTTATATGCTAACTTACCTATAGTAGTTGTCTTGCCTACACCATTTACTCCAACCACCATTATTACAGTTGGCTTATCTGCTGATACATTTATTGCATTGTTTTCGTACTCTAGCAAACCTGCTAATTCTTCCTGTATCGCTTCATTAACTTTATCCATCTCAGATATTTTTTCTGAATAAATTCTTTCTTTGAGTCTTTCTGTCAAATCCATTGCTGTATTAACTCCCACATCTGCTTCTATTAAAATCTCCTCAAGTTTTTCAAAAAATTCATCATCAACCTTTTTATACCCTGTAACTAATTCAGTAACTTTATCTACAAAACCCTGTTTTGTTTTTTGTAATGTATTTTTAAGCTTATCAAATAGTCCCATTTTTATCATTCCTTTTATGAAAAATTTTATAAAATCTAGTCAAGAATGCTTTGGCTTCCTTGATGCAAAGATTGGTCATTTCACTTGAGATAGAGGTACTCTCTTATCGATATCCTGTACAGTTTCATTAACAATTAGATTGTTATCACGTGCCCTTGCTTCATTTAACACCAACACACTAAAATTCCAAATTCTCTGCTCTCTTAATAATTCTTCTTTTATTGCATCAGCAATATACAGTAAATCAAAATCATCTTTGCGTCTTTTAATAACTAAAACAAATACGACTTTTACTCCTCGACCAAAAAAATTTGCATAGTTGCTCGGCACTTTTACTTTACCACTGTGTCCTCCAAGCCAAATACCGCAAGCTAATTGAAGACTATCCATAAACTTTCTCGAAATACTGATTATTTCCCTCCGAAAGCTGCTTCTGCTTTTTTCGTTTGAAAGAGAAGTTTTCCCTTCAACAAATAAAAGCTTCTTTCTTTCCGGACGATACAATACAAACTCAACGGATTTAATACCATGACGTGATAAGTCCTTATTATACAAGTCAGAGCTTTCAATATGAAAACAATTGGCCTCGTCAAAATCTCCAAATACCATATTGCTCTCGTGTATTCGCATATTATAACGTCCCCTCTATCTCATCTTCCAACAACTTGGTGTTACCGTCTACAATTGGGTTATTTTCCAGTTGGTCATAGTCGTCCCCACGCTCACAGGCTACACCGTTTTCAGTTTGGAAAAGGCTAAAAAATGCTATTTCGTTAGCTTCTTTCCTTTTTATACTGAAGTACTTCATAAAGTTATAGTCATGAGTAGCAAAGAACATCTGCACGCCAACCCGTTCCAATGCAAAAATTATATCTGCAAGTATGGGTATTAACTTCGGACTTAAGTTAGACTCCGGTTCATCCCAAATCAGTACGCCGCCCTTTTTCAGATATCCTGTTTCAATTAATCGGTAAATTAAACCAAGTTTTTTGAATCCCTCTGCTTCAACAGCAAATTCGATCAGGACATTATTCCCTTTATCAATATAATATCGGTCATTTTTATAAACAACTACGCCACCTATGATTTGAGCAATTCTATCCAATATATCTTGCATTTCATCCGGAAGTCCTTTTACAGTAGAAACTCCGGCTTTATTTAATATATCAATCAAAGTTATATCAAAAGGCAAATTGCGTTCCATAAAATCCTTTTCTAATCTGGCATGGGTAAGCATCTCTTTGGCAGGAATATAAACACATGGGATATATTCAGTACCCCCTTGATAATCACACTCGCATATATTATCCAGATACTTAAACACGCACTCCGTGCCATTAGCTTTGTAAGTAATAGCTATGGGTATGCTATTGCCAGATATATCGGCATTGAAACGAACAAGCTCCTCTAACTTACTATCTTGGAAACAAGAGACTAAATTTAAGAACAATGCATTAGTTTTTTCTAATGATGCCGATGATTTAAATTCGTTTCTATATTTACAAAAAGCATACAGAAGCTTTAATAAGTGGGTCTTTCCATTACCATTTTCTCCAATAAATATATTTATTCCATTGCAAAAATCAATTTCTATCTTTTTAAAAACAGTAAAGTTTTCCACTATTATTTTTTCTATCGCCATGCTATCAACCCCTTTTATTTTCAAGAATGTCTACGCATTTTTGACACCATATTTTGACACTTCTATGCCTTGGGATTATGATACTATCATTTTGTTGAGAAAAAACAAAGGTTAAGGTTTTAACCTTAACCTTTGTTTATTTTATCACGTCTACCTAGTTAATCTCAATCGGAAACCGATGTATATTCTTTAAAATCTCAACCTGCTGCCAAATTATCCGACATTTTTACAGAAACCACCTTTGAAACACCCGGTTCTTCGGTAGTTATTCCATACAAATTATCAGCTGCCAACATTGTATTCTGTCTATGGGATACTATCAAAAACTGAGTATTACTCGATAGCTCACGCAAGAATTGGGAAAATCTCTGTTCATTTGCCTCATCCAGAGAACTTTCAATTTCATCCAGCACACAGAAAGGACTTGGCCTTACTTTCAAAAAGGCAAAAAGCAGTGAAATTGCTGTTAAAGCCTTCTCTCCTCCGGATAATAAAGTTATGTTTTGCAGCTTCTTACCCGGTGGCTGGGCTTCAATATCTACACCGGTATTTAATAAATCTTCCTCATTGGTAACAAAAATGCTGGCAGATCCTCCACCAAAAAGGTATCTAAAGATAGATGAAAATTCCTGACTAACTTTTGCAAAGGTTTGGCTAAACTTTTCTTCAATGATACTGTCAATTTCCTTAATAACTTTTTCTAAAGCTTCCTTACCTTTGAGCAAATCTTCTTTTTGATTCTGTAGGAACTGAGTTCTTTCAGTTAATTTTTGATAATGCTCAATAGCTCCAACATTTACTTGACCCAAGTCAGCAATTTCTCTTTTTAGCCTTTCTACCTCTTGCTTGTAATTTTTTATTTCAATTTCTATAGGCACGAAATCTCCGGCAAATTTTTCTTCCATAGTAGATGCTATACTTTCCAAATTAGCTTCAATTCTGGCCTTTTCCAGCTCCAATTGATGCTGCTTCTTTGAGATTTCTTGATATAGATTATTTACCCTCGCTTGGGCTTTCTCATGTGACATTAGCTTGCTTGCAAGAAAATCCTTACTTTCAACCAACTGTTGTCTTATACCAGCCATGATCTCTTTTTCTTTAAAAAGAGCCGTGATTTTTATACCAAGATGTTCAATAGTACTTTCAATATTCACTATTTCAGCTTTATTATCATGAAGCCTTTTAAGACTTATTTCTACCCTTGCTTCATAATCCGCTATTCTTGATAAGTAGTCCTTTATCTTTTCGTCTAATTGGTTGAGTTTTTGATCCCAAACACTCTTTTCGATTTCTACTTGATGTTGAGCATTTACCAGATCATTAATCTGTTCAAGAATTTTTTTGCTTTGACCTTTGGCTGCATCCATTTCTATGGTTAAACCATTTATCTGATTTTCTGCCTCCAAGATTTTTTGCTCTGTATCTTTTACTAGAACATCACTTTCCAGTTCACTGCTATCAACCATTTCCAGCTCACTCTTGTAAACAGAAATTTCATCCTCAGCAGTAGAAATTTTTTCTTTAATCATATGGATAGCATTGCTTTTTTGCTGCATTTTATCTTTTAAGTCGTTAACTCTTTGAATTAGTTCTATATCCTGATCTACAAGGTCTGCTTCAATACTAGCCAGTCTACTAAGTTCTTCATCCTTAACCTTCAACTCAGCTTCTAAAGGAGTTTTTTCTTTTTGAAGATCAGTAATCTCTGTTTTTCTAGAAAGGAGATTGTTTGCTGAAGCTTTGATAAAACCACCTGTAATGGAACCGCCAGGCATAATAATCTGACCATCCAAAGACGCTATTTTGAGAGAATAATTAAATTCCTTTGCAAAGATCAACCCTTTATCGAGGTTTTCAACTATTAAAACACGTCCTAAAAGATATTGAACAACTATAGCAAACTGTGCATCACTTTTAATTAATTCATGACCCATTCCTATCAGGCCGGGAGCATTTTTGAATTTTTGTGGAATTTCAAAAGGTTTAGCCTGAATCGTATCTAATGGTAAAAAGGTAACTTTCCCTGATTTATTAGTTTTTAAGTAATTAATAGCTTTCTTAGCCTCCTCACTTGTTGCAGTTATGAGGTTTTGAAGCTGGGAACCTATTGCAACTTCGGTTGGCAAAACAAGCTCATTGGGAACAGTAATTATATCTGCCACACTGCCCATGATCCCCGGCCACTCTTCAGGCTTGTTTCTTTTTGCAGTAAGCATGGACTTAACTCCCGGAAAATACCCTTCCATATCTTTTTCCATGTCTTTTAAGAAACTAAGTCTGGAATTTATCTTATATAAGCTTTCTTCAATTGTATCTCTTTGGTTTTTAACTTGCTCTTTCTGGAATTTCATGCTTTCAATCTTGTTTTTATTATCTTGTATAGATGCAGCTATTTCCTCATAGTTCTGCTGCAGTTCTTTAGTTTCAATAGTTGCTTGCTCTTCTTCTTTATTTAAACTATCTAATTTTCCTTCCCTGTCCATCAGCTGTTCTGTTATCTTATCCCTTTGCTTCTTTAAAAGAGAAATCCTTGTTTCAAACTTGGCAATATCATTTTTATACTGTGCAAGCATTGCCTGGTAATCTACAAGTGAGTTATTTTTTGTTACTTGCAGCTTTTCATTCTCATCCAGCTCTGCCTGCAGATTATTTATATCTGTATTAATACCATCCAGCTTTTCTTGCAGCTTCAAAAGATTTGCGTTCACATCATTAATATCACCGTGTAACATTTCAACATTTTCTTCCCAAGTACTTATCTCCGAACTTTGGCTTCCCTTGTCAGCTTCTATTGCTTCGATTTCTCTGAGTAAACCACTAACCTTTTCTTTTAAAACTTTTTCTTCTCCAACATATCTTTCTATTTCAGAACTCATCTCACCTACAAGGTTAGCAATGGTTGCTATTTTATCCTGACATTTATCCAAGATAAATTTTTCATTAAAAATGTATCTATCCAGCTCTGCCAAAAAGCCGCTATAGCTCATAATAAGACTGTTATTTTGAAAGCTGTTGCCTGATATAGTATCCAAACGTTTTTGAAGCTTATCTTCTTCTATCTTTAGATACTGATACTCAACATTTTCCAGCAGCTCATTTTTCTTTAGATATTCTACGGCAATCTCTGACTCTACCTTTAGTGCCGGCAACTGTTCCTCAATTTCATAAACAATATCATCCACTCTAAGTAGATTTTGCTCCGTCACAGATAACTTTTGTTCTGCTTCTTTTTTTCTATGTTTATATTTGCTTATTCCAGCTACCTCTTCAAATAGAGGTCTTCTCTCTTCAGGTGTAGCATTGATAATATGCTCAACTCTACCCTGACCAATTATAGCAAAAGCATTTTTACCAATACCGGTATCCATAAACAAATCCTGTACATCTTTTAAACGACATTGGTTTTTATTAATTAGAAATTGGCTTTCTCCATCTCTAAAAACTTTTCTTGTAACAGTTATCTCATTGTAGTCCATTGGGTATAGTCCGGATGAGTTGTCCAAAACTATTGTAACCTCAGCCATACCCATAGGTCTCCTGTTTTTAGTGCCGGAAAATATCACGTCCTCCAGCTTACTACCACGAAGTGATTTCACACTTGTTTCACCAAGAACCCACCTTAAAGAATCTACAATATTGCTTTTGCCACTACCATTTGGCCCAACAATAACTGTAATTCCCTTGTCCAGCTTTACAGAAACCTTATTTACGAATGATTTAAAACCATGGATTTCTACCCTTTGAAGATACAAATTAAATTTCTCCCTCCCACTGCGATTTGCCAAAGAGTTATTAACCTACTAACAGAAAAAAATCCTTTTGCATCCGCTTACAAAACAAAAACCACCCAACGAAAATGACGAATGGCTAAAATTATCAACCTGATTGTGCCTGCAACATTTCATCGAGAATAATATGCATTGCTTGCTTTGCATTTTCTGACAGTTTTTGATATTTGCTATAAAATGCTACTTCATCATCAGATATCTCAATTATTTTTGATTTCAACTTTATTTTGCCTTGCTCATGCTCTATGGCCTCATTACAAGAAGTCATTAAATCATCAAAAAGTTCTTTATTCATATAATGCCTCCCCTTTCATGGCCTTGATCAATTTAAAGTATAGCATACAGCTCCCCATATTTCACGCAAAACTGGGGGATATTTAGGTTAGTATATATTTATCATCTAATATGCTTTTGAAAACAAGTTATCAACTGGTTGTCTATAGATATTTGAAACTGATCTTTGGGTAAATCATGACTTCCAAGTATATTAATTTCCATGGGTACTATAGCCCTGAGTTTTTTTAGATTAACCTTCCGTTGACCTAGATATATTGATAGCTGTCTATATGGTACAATAAAATTTAGCTGTCTACAAGAATAATCTACAATGGTGCTCAATTGTTCGGCCAACAAAGCATATGCCACCTCACTTAATACCAATTCGCCAAATGATGGATGATATGGTCCCTGAATAACATATTCTTGATCCAACAAATCAGTAGCCTGTAATCCCATTCTAATAACTTGAATATGATTACTTGTAAATCCCCTATACATTTTAGCACAAATCTGCACTGCTTCAGATAGATTCAATGGAAAATATTTTCCCATTTTCAATTGTTTATGAAGATCGGTATTTTTTATAACAACTGTGGGATATATTCTTACAAAATCAGGTTTAATATCAATGGTTTTATCCATTGTTGCCAGTATACTATCTATTGTATCCCCGGGTAAGCCGGGCATAAGCTGTATGCCAAGTGCAATCCCTGCATCTTTTATTAATTCGGCCGCCTCAAAGACACATTTGGCATCGTGCCCCCGTCCTGACAGAGCAAGAACATTGTCATCTAAAGACTGCACCCCAAGCTCAATTACATCTACGTTATATCCTTTTAAATACTCTAGGATTTCCAAATTAATAAAGTCAGGTCTGGTTGAAATACGTATACCATCAACCTGGCCTGACATTATATAAGGCTTAACAAGTGCCAATAACTCAATCTGCTTTTTCTTTTCAATAGCAGTAAAGCTGCCTCCATAGAAAGCAACTTCCACTCTTTTTGTTATTTCTTTAACATCCAAGGTTTTTAAATGACTATCAATTATTTCAACCGGGTCAATATCCACTGCACCACTAATCTTTTTTTGGTCGCAAAAAACACATTGAAATGGACACCCCATATGTGGAACAAAAATAGGAATTATGTAATGTTTCATTTAATCACCATTTGTTTCCCGATTTCAACAAATCATAGGCTATTTTTGCTGCAGCTTGCTCAGCTTCTTTTTTACTGTTGCCAACACCCACAGCAAGCAGCTCATTTTTCAAAGAAATACCTGCTTGAAATTGTTTATTATGGTCGGGACCACTTTCAGAAATAATATGATAAATAACATTTTCTCCATTGTTTTTTTGGACAAGTTCCTGCACCATGGTTTTATAGTCACCATAATTGCCAAGCTTATATTTATCCAACTCATTTAATAAGTTATCTTCTAAAAACTTTTTTACAGCTTCTACTCCTTGATCCAAGTATAAAGCACCAATCAAAGACTCAAAAGCATCGGCAAGAGAAGAAGTTCTATCTCTGCCACCTGTATGCTCCTCACCCTTGCCAAGCAACAAATATTGTCCTATTTGCAACCGCCTGGCAATTGTAGCAAGGGTTGATTCACATACAATTGCTGCTCTCATTTTTGTTAAAATACCCTCTGGCTCCCGACTAAATACTATATACAGGTGCTTGGCTACAAGCATTCCCAAAACAGCATCTCCAAGAAACTCCAACCTTTGATTATTTTCAAGATTCTTGCCTTTATTTTCAAAAACAAAGGTCGGATGGGTAAAAGCTGTATCCAACAGATTATAATCTTTGAAAAAAATATTATTTTTATTTGTAAAGCTTTCTAAGCTTTCTTTTCTCTTTATATCCATCAGTCTTACCTATTCTTTAAATTTTTTACAAAGCTTTAAGAATTAACTAACTTTGCTATTGATATATTCCACTGCAGATCCTACTGTAGTGATTTTTTCACCATCTTCGTCAGAAATTTCAATGCCAAACTCTTCCTCAATAGCCATGATAAGCTCAACAAGGTCAAGAGAATCTACATCTAAATCTTCAAAAGAAGTTTCCAGTGTAATATCTGCTCCATCAACATTTAATTGCTCTACTATTATAGTTTTCACTTTATCAAGTACTGTAGACATTTCTTCACCTCCTCCCAAAAACCATTTTTAATTTACAATACCACAATTAAGGTAAAGCTTGCAACCTTTGTGCAATTTGCAGAAATAGTTTATTTGCTTGACTGGATGGTCTAATTCCAAGACCAATGAAGTCTTGGTGAGCCCATCCCATCATCACAGGATGATAGTTCCATTCTCCCGGCTGTGGAATTTCAGCATCGCTATACGGCTTAGCAGGATGACCAAAAGGATAGAAACTTGATACAACATTGACTAATCCATCATTAGAAGCCCAGCTCTCATCAATAGGCGGATTGTTTCCACTATCAGTATATGTATTCATAAGTATTGCTGTAGGAATAAATATTGGATTTAGCGTAAACAAAGGTCTATGTAAGTTCATAGACGATAATTTTTTTGTAGCTTGTCCTGTATATGAAAAATAATAAATATCCGGTCTTGTTGCTAATAAATTTGCATCAGCTGTCACATTTCTCACTGATACACATGAAAAAGCAATATCCTCAGATTTCCAAATAGTGCTGGAAAAAACTCTCCTTATATAGGAAATAAAAGTTTCTCCCTGCTTTCGGCTTAAACCAAAATAGTCTAACTTAAAGTCATAAAACTTCCTCTTAGACACTATACCGCTCACACCAGCCAAAGCAAAAACCAGACCCTTTGCAAGAGGCATAAAAATACTTCGCCTTTCTGCAAGAGATGTTCCATTATTCGGTGTGGCAATGGTGGTTATACTATGTATTGATTGCTTACTCCCTAAAAATAATGGAGAGATACCTGCCTCAGGGTGCCTTTCATAAAACTCCCTTTCTATGGCACATCCTTCAACAAGCAAGTTAGCCAATGCACGAGCTGTCAAACCACCCATACTATGCCCGATTATATGAATTTTATTGTTCTCATCCCAGTCTGGAAGGATCCCGGGAAAAGTTCTCCCAAATCTTTCGTGGTTATGCAATGAGGCATGGGCTGCCCCATAGTCAACAGTACCACCTTTGATAAAGTAATATAGCTCAATAGCTCTATCTCTATTACTGCTGAAAGGTCCCAGAACTGCTTCATGAACCCTAAAGCCCTGCTCAGTTAAATTTTCCTGAATACTACTAAAGCCACCCCAATATCTAAGCATCCCAAACATCTCATCCGAACCCCATCCTGTTAAACCATGAACCAATACAATGGGATAATTATTGTTTTGCTTAGACTGTGCCTTAGACATCACTAATTCCTTGAATAGCCTCCACCAGCTTATTCTCATAACTTTGGACAGCTACCCTTATAGCATTACATATAGCTATTGAATTTGAACTACCGTGGCAGATTATGCTTACTCCATTTATACCTAACAAGGGGGCACCACCATGCTCGGAATAGTCAAATTGCTTTTTAAAATCTTTTAACCCCGGAGCCAGTATCAGTGCACCCATTTTACGTACAGGATTCTTGGTTAACTCTCTTTTCAACAGAGTTCCAAACCCTTTTGCCAGACCTTCTGCAAATTTTAAAAGGCAGTTACCTACAAAGCCGTCACATACCATAACATCAACCGGCCCATTGGGAATATCCCTGGGTTCTATATTGCCAACAAAATTTAAGCTGCTTTGCTCTAAAAGCTCATATGTTTCTATTGTCAACTGATTTCCTTTACCTTTTTCTGCACCTATATTTACAAGCCCGATTTTGGGTTTACTTTGACCTAAAAGCTTCTCTGAATACAAGCTGCCCATATGTGCAAATTGCAGTAAATTTTCCGGCTTAGAATCCATATTTGCACCTACATCTAAAAGCAATTTTGGGCCATTCAATGTTGGCAATAAGGTTGCTATAGCCGGTCTGCTGATTCCTTTGATTCTACCTATGTTCATAATACCTGCAGCCATTTGAGCCCCTGTGCTGCCTGCTGAAACCATACCTTGAACCTGTCCTTCTTTAACTAAGTTGGCTGCTACCACCATAGAACTGTCTTTCTTTTTCCTGACAGCAGTCGCCGGGACCTCGTCCATTGCTATTACTTCCGATGCATGTTTAATACTTATACCTTCTACATCAGGGTATTTTGCCAGTTCTTTCTCAATTTCACTCTCAATACCGACCAAAACTACTTCTGCATAATTTTTTTTAACAGCTTCTACAGCACCTTTTACAATTTCACCCGGAGCATAATCGCCCCCCATAGCATCCAAAGCTATTTTAATCATTATAAGGGTCCTCCTTTATCGGTACATCTCATTGATTCACCTTTTATTTCTTACCCAATTTACTGTGATCGGACAATACATTTCTTTTAAATTATAGATATTTTTCATTTAGTTGGCAAGGAATTATTGTGTCTTCACTATGCTAACCATCTTTCATTAAAAGTAACTAGCTAGAAATTTCTTTAAGTAACCGATTTGCCCATACCAAACAAAAAATACTAATGATAGCTAATATAAATTCTGCAATTGGATAGGCAGCCCAAACTCCTACAACACCAAATAATCTTGATAAGATAAGTATAAGGGGAATGACAAGTGCTCCACCCCTCAAAATAGATAATAGCACTGCAACTTTTGGCATATTTGTCACACTTAAAAACGCTATAGATATCATCGTAATTCCGGCAAATAAAAAGGCAGTAAAATAAATTCTAATTCCTTCATTAGCCAGTTCTGCCAGTGCCATATCCTGTTCATAGTTTAAAATTGCTGTAATTGAATCAGCAAAGAAGAAAATTATAGTAATGGCTACAATCGCAATACTTATACTCGTGGTAAATGAATATTTTAAAATTTTCAGCAAGCTTTTTTTATCTTTTATTCCATAATAGTAGCTTGCCAACGGCTGAATACCCTGCCCCAATCCCGCAAAAATAAAGAATACCACAAGTGCAATACTTGATATAATTCCAAAAGCTGCAACCCCGACATTCCCTACCAAGCTCAAAAGGGTTAGGTTAAACGTAATGAGAACAAAACCATATGATAAATCATTAATCAGAGATGGAGCACCTATTTCACAAATAGATCGCACCTGCTTGAACATGATTCTTGCTTTGACAAAACGAAAATTCATTTTCTTTCTTATCCAATAAGTCAATAAATATAAAAGTGCACAAATAGAAGCTATCATACTGGCTAATGCCGCACCGGACATTCCCCAATCCAAAACAATTATAAATATATAGTCCAAGATAATATTCATTGCATTAAAAATCACCGCAGAAATCATGGCAATTTTTGGTGCTTCATCATTGCGTGCAAAAGATTCAAAGATGGCATAAAAAATGATGCCGGGAGAAAGCAACAGCAAAATTTTGATATAGCTTGCCGTCATAGGAAGAATATGGCCACTTGCTCCTAATAAAGCAGCAATTTGCGTTGCAAAAAATCCGCCTAGCACAACAAAAGGTACAGCAACTATAAAGCCCATTTTAAGTGTTGTGGTAAACATTTGATTTGCCTTATCCTGCTCACCCTGTGCTCTTAACCCAGCGTATCTCGCCCCACCGCCTACACCCAACATTACCCCAAAGCCAAATAAGACACTAAAAATCGGAACACCCAAACCAAGAGATGTTAAACCGTCTGTGCCTAATGCTATTGAAATAAATAAGTAATCAACAAACACACATATTGCTGTTGAAATCATTCCAATTATATTTAATCCAACATATTTGGTGAATTTTTTAAGTACACTATCCATGGCTACCTCTTTTATAGCTAACTAATAGAAACAATACTATCATAACAGATATTACACTGTGTTGATAGTTTTCCATTTTTTAGCTCTATCCTTTTCCATTCTTCACTTAGAAATTATCTATGCCCGATAGTACCACGCCCTAAAGTATGCGAAACACTTCTATAACGGCCGTGGTAAACAAAATCTTCGTATATCCCCTTGATAATCAACACTAATTCTTCGTCATTTATATATTGGGGATGCAAGCCATTAATACTCATTCGTTCGATAACATCACTATAAAAATGAAAGTTATAGCTTGCGAATTCAAAACCGCTCTCTTCAATTAGGCTCCATGATTTTATTATCATTTCTGATAACACATAAGCATCTATAATTTCTACATTTAAACGGATGCTTACTTCATTACCATCATGAAACACATGATCCGTACGCCGAGAATTAGAAGCTTGAATCATACGAACACTATCACCAAACTCCTCTTCTAATATTTGAGTTAAATAATAAGCTATTACCTCATTATAGTAATTCCAAAACCTACCATCGCCCCAATAAATAACTCTAAAATTAATATTCTCATTCTCTCTTGAGGCAACATTTGACTCAAAATAACCAGCTTTCCAGTCATAGCGAGGAAATTCTACTTCTAAATCATAATCTGGAAAGTGTTCGACAACATAAGATTGGATTTTAAAGTTAGCAAAAAAAGCTCCAATAGGATTGACAAAAAACATAGTCAAAATAAGTAATATAGAGATTATTGGGATTATAATTCCTGAAACCATTGCAATTGTTTCAGTTCGTTTTTTTACGCCAACCATCTTGGCTCTTATTAATTTAATTAAAAAACCAACCGAGATTCCAGGAGCAGCTACGAGTGCTATAAGCAAAAGGAAAAATAGAATATAAGTCAGTAGACCAGCAATGAAACAAACGATAGTGACCACCAAAGGAAGTATGACACAAGGGATAAGAAGCAATTTTGATTTTTTAACTATTATAGGCAATGCAAACAATGTTGGAATTAAAATTACACTTAATAAAGATATCTGACCTAAATTAAGCCCGCCATCAAGAAGGTCCATAAAAAGAAGTGCCGCTACTACACTTACAAGGCTCATAAGTAAAATTTGCCAAGTAAGAATTTGTTTTTTTATTTTTTCTGATAACCTCATATCGCCCGAATCTATATTTTCAATATCATACTGACTCATAAATTTTCCCCCTAGTATAAAACGGCATGATTTGTTCTATTTTTATCCAATATCGCAGACTCTCAAACCAATTACTCCCTCATTATAAAAAGAATAAGCACAGATGTAAATACACCCATGCTTTTTAGAGTATCAAACTGATATAAAACTCCTGCTATTTAAGCATCCACAGCAAACATCAACTCTGCTTCCGCAGCAACTTCATCATTAACAGTAGCAGTAGCTTTTCCTATACCAATCTTGCCCCTTTGCTTAATAATTTCAACTGTCAACTTCAACGTATCTCCGGGCTTTACTTTACGTTTGAACCTTGCATGATTGATACCTGCAAAGTAAGCAATTTTACCTTTATAAATATCTAAAGAAAGTAAGGCTACAGCACCCACTTGTGCAAGGGCTTCTATAACCAACACACCGGGCATTACGTGTTCACCGGGGAAGTGACCCATGAAGTGCATCTCGTTGGCTGTTACGCATTTTGTGCCAACGGCACGTTGACCCGGCTCTAATTCCTCTACTGTATCTACAAGGAGCATAGGAAAACGATGAGGAATAATCTCTTGTATCTGATTACTATTCAGCATAAATTTAATTATCCTCCCACTTTTTAATCACAATACATGCATTATGCCCGCCAAAACCCAGTGAGTTAGACATAGCATATTTTATATTTTTTGAGCGACCTTGATTTGCTACAATATCCAAATCACAATCCGGGTCTTTTTCTTTGTGGCCTATGGTTGGTGGTAAAAACCCTTCTTCTAAGGCTTTTGTTGTAATTATTGCCTCAACAACACCGGCAGCACCTAGTAAATGACCTGTCATGGATTTAGTTGAACTCATAGCAAGCTGATCGATTGATTCTTTAAATACCTCTTTAACAGCTGCAACTTCAGTTTTATCATTTAGTGGTGTTGAAGTACCATGAGCATTAATATAGTCAATATCCTCAGGTAAAATCCCTGCATCATTGATTGCCATGCTCATTGCCCTGATAGCTCCACCACCAGTGGGGTCAGGAGCTGTTATATGATGTGCATCACAAGTTGCACCATATCCTAAAAGTTCTCCATAGATTTTCGCACCACGTGCCAGAGCATGGTCTAAAGATTCTAAAATAACAGCCCCTGCTCCTTCGCCCATAACAAAGCCATTGCGTTCTGCATCAAAGGGAATAGATGCACGCTTGGGATCTGTAGATTCTGTAACAGCTTTCATTACACTAAAGCCTGCTATACCTAGAGGTGTAATACTTGCCTCGGCACCGCCTGCTACTGCAACATCCAAGTCACCACTTTGAATGTATCTAAAAGCTGTACCTATTGCATCAGTGCTTGCAGCACATGCTGTCACAACAGACAGGCAAATCCCTTTCGCACCTAAAGTAATTGCTACATTTCCTGCCGCCAAGTTGGTTAGTACCATAGGTATAAAATGTGGTGATATACGTTCAGGTCCTTTATCCACAAGTTTTTCATGATTATTTTCTATGGTTTCAAGACCGCCTATGCCCGAGCTTAAAATCACTCCAAATCTTTCTTTGTTTATTTCAGCAAACTTAGCATCTTCATAAGCTTGCAATGCTCCAATAATTGCAAACTGGGTAAAATTATCTAACTTACGCACTTCTTGTCTTGAGATAAAATCCTCCACATTTAGCCCTTTAACTTCTGCCGCCAGCTTAACTTTAAAGTTTTCTGTATCAAATCTTGTAATAAAATCAATTCCACAAGTGCTATTCTTAACATTTTCCCACATAGAGTTGACATCATTGCCAATGGGACTCACTACCCCAAGTCCTGTAATAACTACACGTTTTTTCATGGTCTACCTCCTCTGCATAAACATTTACATAAACATTCCACCATTAACACTTATAGTTTGACCGGTTATATAATCCGACCCATCTTGTGCCAAAAAGGCAACCAAAGAAGCCACATCATCAACTTGTCCAAAACGTTGCATAGGAATATTTTCTAATACTTTATCCTTTACCTCAGATGGAAGAATATCTGTCATATCTGTTTCAATATATCCGGGAGCAACAGCATTCACGCAGATACCTCTGGGTGCAAGCTCTTTGGCAGTTGACTTTGTTAAAGCAACAACACCCGCTTTAGCAGCTGCGTAATTTGCTTGACCTGCATTACCGACCAGCCCTGATATTGAAGTTATATTTATAATTTTTCCTGATTTTTGCTTAAGCATAAACTTTGAAGCATGCTTTATACAATTAAATGTGCCTTTAAGATTAACAGCAATTACCTTGTCAAAATCTTCTTCAGACATTCTCAGCATTAAATTGTCTTTGGTTATACCTGCATTGTTAACAAGCACGTCAATGGTTTTAAAAGTATCAATAGTTGCCTTGATTAAATCCTCTATGGCATCATAGTCTGATACATCAGCTGCATAGACCAATGCACTTACACCAAAAGATTCACACTCTTTTTTTACTTCGTTAGCTTTCTCTATATTACCCTGACAATTTATCACAACATTAAAACCAAGGCTTGCCAGCTTTAGTGAAATAGCTTTTCCTATGCCTCTAGAGCCGCCGGTTACTATAGCTGTTTTCCTCATAAAATACTCCTCCCCCTTCTCAATTTCTGACCTCTGACATCCGATTTCTGATTTCCGCTAACGATGCCATATCTTCTAAATTATAAATATTTGCTTTACGGTCAATTCTTTTAACGAACCCACTCAAAGTTTTTGAAGGACCTACTTCAATAAAAGTATTAACGCCGCTATCCAACATTAGGCGTATTGTTTTTTCAAAATATACCCCTGAGTATATTTGACTTTCTAATAAATCTATAATCTGGTCACTTTCTTGATAGTTACCTTTTGTGTTAAAGATAACTGGTAAATTGGGAGTTTTTATTTCTATCTGCTCCAGCTCTTTGCGTAATTTAGCTCCTGCATCTTTTAATAAAGATGTGTGAGAAGGAACACTTACGTTTAACGGAATACTCTTAGCACCTTTTTCTTTGACAAGTTCACAAACCTTTTCTACAGCAGCTTTATGTCCACCAATCACCAGTTGACCCTGGCAATTATAATTTGCAATTTCTACAATACCAATCCCCAATTGGCTGGTCTCGCTGCAAATATCTTTTAATATTATTTCATCTAGAGCAAGGATTGCTGCCATGCCTCCAATACCTTCCGGTACAGCGTCTTCCATAATTTTGCCACGCTCTTGAACTAATTTTAAAGCCTGTTTTTCATCAATTGCACCTGTATAAGCCAAAGCAGCATATTCCCCAAGGCTAAGACCTGCACAAATATCAGCCTTTATTTCAAATTCGGCTAACAATTTGTAAAAAGCTATTTCTACAGCTAATAAACAGGGCTGTGTAAATTTAGTTTGTTTTAGAATATCTTCCGGACCTTCAAAACAAAGTTTTTTTATGTCGAAATCTAATTCCAAGTTCAGACTGTCAAAAAAATCTCTGACTACAAAAAAATTTTCGTATAATTCCTTTCCCATGCCTACATATTGAGCACCTTGTCCCGGAAATAAAAATGCAATCTTATTCATTGGCTCCTTGTCCTTTCCAAAATTCTTTTGCTTCGCCTGTTAGCTCTTCTATAAGCTCTTTTACACTGACGAGTTTATCAATTAAATATCCATTTGTACCTGAAAAAAACAATCCCCTGTCATTATTACCGGTTACTGCATTGATTAAAGCCTCCGTAATACAGTAGGGGGTTTTGCTTGGGTCACACGTTCTTATGCAAGCAATACACCTTTCAACTTTCATTTCTCCGCCTTCAACATATTCCACAAACTTATTTCTGATAGCACGTCCCGGCATACCCACCGGGCTTGCTATCAAAGTCATATCCTCTTTTTGAGCATTGATAAACACTTCTTTATAAGAGTCAGGAGCATCACATTCGTGGGTGCCTATAAACCTTGTACCTATTTGCACTCCATCGGCACCTGCATTAAGAAAATTGGCAATATCTTTGCCTGTAAAAATACCACCTGCTACAAAAATAGGAATATGTTTTTTAAATTTTTCTTGAAATGGCTCAATAGCTTCTTTGACATCGGTCAAAATTGACTTTAGGTCTAAGGCTGTGTTCTCTTTTAGCTCTTTTTCACTAAAACCTAAATGTCCACCGGCTTCTGATCCTTCTATTACTATAAAATCGGGAGCTGCCTCATACTTTTTATCCCACATCTTGCAAATCAAAGCTGCAGCCTTGCCACTGGATACAATGGGTGCAATAGTAGTGTCTGAACCCTTTGTAAGTTGTGGCAACTCCAAAGGCAATCCTGCTCCGGATATTATGGCATCTACTTTATTTTTTACAGCAGTTTTTACATAATCACTGTAATCTCTCATGGCCACCATAATATTAACAGCAAGCATACCTTTGCCTTTGGCTATAGCCCTTGCTTTCTCTATCTCTTGAGCTAAAGCTTCCATATTAGCTTCCAGAGAATTTTTATAAAAATCCTTTTGCCTAAAACCTGGATTTGCTGCAGAAATTACACCCATGCCGCCTTGCTCCATAACTGCACCAGCTAAATTACCAAGAGAAACGCCAATACCCATACCCCCTTGGATAATAGGGATTTGTATGCTTTTTGATTCTATTTGAATGGTTTTCATAGATACTCGCCCTCTTTTATATTTTTAGATTTTGTAATTCTAGTCTGGCACTTGCAAATAATTCTTCTATTATTTCTTTTGCAGGTTTGATTTCTTTAAGCATCCCGGCTACTTGACCCATCATAACAGAGCCATTTTCTACATCACCTTCATAAACTGCTTTTCCCAGAGCACCAAGAGTAAAATACTCAAGTTCCTCTCTAGATTTGCCTGCTTTTTCTAAATCCATATAGGTCTTCGCTAGTCTGTTTTTAAAAATACGAGCCGGTATACCTGAGATACGCCCCGTCACTACTGTGTCTATATCCTTGGCTTTAATTATTGTATCTTTATAGTTTTGATGAATTGGACATTCTTCCGATACAAGCAAACAAGTGCCTACTTGGACACCACAAGCACCTAAAGCAAAAGCTGCAACTACTTGCTTACCACTTGCAATACCACCAGCAGCAATAACGGGAATTTTTACAGCTTCTAATACCTGCGGTATTAAAGCCATAGTAGTTAGCTCACCTATATGGCCTCCTGCCTCAGCACCTTCTGCAATAATTGCATCAGCTCCTGCCTTCTCCACTCTACGTGCATAGCCAACACTTGGCACAACAGGTATAACAAGAGAACCGGCGGCTTTGAGTTTGTCTATATATACACCCGGATTACCTGCACCTGTAGTGACTACAGGTACTTTGTGTTCAACAACAACATCTATCAACTCATCTTTATATTTACTGAGAAGCATAATATTAACACCAAAAGATGCCTCTGTAAGTTTTTTACATTCCAAAATCTCTTGCTCCAGTTCATCAGGCATCATAGCTCCTGAGGCTATAACACCAAGGGCACCTGCATTAGAGATTGTCGCAGCAAACTTGCCTGTAGAGATATTTGCCATACCACCTTGTATTAGTGGATATTTAATTTTTAATAATTCCGTTAACATTTTTCTTCACCTCTATCTCTACCATTTAATCAAGGTACAACCCCACGTTAGACCCGCACCAAAACCTACAAATATAATTTTCATATCTTGTTTAAGCAGCCCTTTTTGGTTCATTTCATCTAAGGCTATAGGTATACTTGCTGCTGATGTATTACCGTATTCTTCAAGGTTTACATAAAAAGACGATTCGTCAAGATCTAAGTCTTTAGCCACTTTTTTTATAATACGATGATTAGCTTGATGACAAACGATATAGTCAATATCTTCCAGTGATATTTTGGTTTCTTCCAGCAAAGTGCTAATACTCTCTGTTATAACATCTACTGCAAATCTAAAAACTTCTTGTCCATTCATAGCTATGCAATAATTGTCAGGCTCTTGTTTAAGGAGAGGATTAATAACAGGCATTCCTCCCGTATATAAGACGTTGTTCATGTCTGGCTGTGCAGTACATTTTGCATAAAGCAAATGGCTATCACTAAAATCCTCTAAAACAACTGCACCGCTTCCGTCTCCGAATAAAATACAGGTGTTACGATCTGTCCAATCAGTAAGCTTAGATAATACTTCTGCACCAACAACTAAAGCGTATCTAAACTTCCCGCTATCCATAAGGCTTTTTGCAATGCTTAAGGCATAAACAAAACCGCTGCAAGCTACGTTTATATCAAATGACATAGCATTTTCAATATTTAATCTTTTTTGGACAATATTTGCAACAGCAGGCATAAAAGAATCTGCACTGATGGTTGCAACAATTATTAAGTCAATTTCTGCTGGGCTAATACCTGCTTTTTTTATGGCTTCTAAAGATGCTTCATAGGCAAGATCTGATGTATTTTCACCCTTTGAGATATGCCTATTTCTTATGCCTGTTCGCTGCGTTATCCATTCATCATCGGTTTCTACAAATTTTGATATATCATCATTGCTTAGGGCAGTATGGGGAACATAACTTCCTGTACCAATTATTTTCATACATACTCCTCCCCCATAGCCCTAAATTTTTTGTAACGAGTTTGCAGCAGTATATTCTTTTTTTGTGCCATTAGCTTACTTAGCTCTTTGTTTATTACGTCTTTTAATTGCGTAGATACAAAATCGGTCTCTGTATGTATACCGCCGATGGGTTCTTTAACTATGGTATCTATGATTTTAAACCTATGCAAATCTTCAGCGGTTAGTTTCATTAGTTTTGCAGCCTCCCTTGCACGAGAAGAATCTTTCCATAAGATACTTGCAAAGCCTTCCGGTGATAAGATAGAGTAGGTACTGTGTTCAAGCATTATAATATGATCAGCACAGCTGAGGGCAAGGGCACCGCCACTGCCACCTTCACCAATAACAATGGCTATAACAGGTGTGGAAACACCCATAAACTCCATTAAGCATTGAGCAATTGCAGAGGCTTGACCTCGTTCTTCTGCTCCAAGACCAGGATATGCACCGGGTGTATCTATAAGAGTGATAATGGGGCGGTTAAATTTTTCAGCCTGCTTGGCAAGGCGTAGAGCTTTTCTGTATCCTTCTGGATGAGGCATACCAAAGTTACGCTTTATGTTTTCTTCTAATGTTTTGCCTTTTACTTGAGCTATAACTGTAACAGGAATATTTTCAAAGGTCGCCAAAAAGCCCATAATAGAACCATCATCACCATAAAACCTATCTCCATGGAGTTCTATATGATCGCTAAATAATTCGTCTATATAAAATTTTGCATTTGGTCTAAGGGGATGTCTGGCAAGATAGACTTTGTCCTCAGGCTCAAGGTTTAAATAAGCTTCTTTTCTTTTGACAGCAATTTGCTGTGTTAGCTCAAGCTTTAACTTTTCACTTTGAGGCTGGCTTTCAGCCTTGCTAAGTGCTGCTTCCAGTTCTGTAATCTCTCTTTCTGCTTCTAATAAGCCCATTGTTTCACCCCTATTCCATGCAACTTCGAAAGGCGAGCAATAACATTTCTTAGGTCTTTTCGTTCTACTACCATATCTACGAAGCCTTTTTCTTTTAAAAACTCAGCACGCTGAAAACCTTCGGGAAGAGTCTGATTAATTGTTTGTTCAATAACCCTAGGTCCTGCAAAACCGATTAAAGCATCAGGCTCTGCAATTAAGATATCACCAAGCATAGCAAAGCTGGCAGTTACACCACCCGTGGTTGGGTTAGTTAAAACAGAAATATAAAGAAGCCCTTTGTCATTATGACGACCTATGGCTGCACTGGTTTTTATCATTTGTACAAGTGATAAAATACCTTCTTGCATTCTTGCTCCCCCGGAGGCACAAAAGATAATCAGAGGAAGCTTTCTTTTAGTAGCCAGCTCTATCAGTGAAGTAATTTTTTCGCCTACAACAGCACCCATACTACCCATTAAAAAATAACTGTCCATAATAGCAATGGCATAGGTATAACCTTCAATTTTACCTGTACCTGTTATCACAGCCTCATTTATCCCGTTTATTTGCCTATTTTCTTCTAACTTTTCCAAATAATTTGGCATGTCTAGCGGGTTTTGGCTTTTTTTATTTGCACCAATCTCTTTAAAAGTCCCCTGATCAACTATAAGCTGCAAACGCTCTATTGCTCTTAAACGAAAATGATGATTACATTCTGGACATACATAAGAGTTATTGTTAATATCTCTTTTTAAGACATTGGCTTCGCATTTAGGACATTCTCTATATAATTCACCAGGTTCTTGTTTAGACAGACGCAATGCCTCAAAATAGTCGTTTACAGTTTCTTTTCGCTCCCTAAAATTCTTCGTCATCTTTTACCATCTCTTTTCGCTTTTAAAAAAGCTTCAAAGTTTTTTTGGTTCTCTTCTAATTCCAAGAAAAATGTCTCTATAAATCCTGTATCAAAATTTCCTTTTACAAATTCCAGGTGATGGAATATATAATAATGCAGCTCAATATTTGTTCCTATACCATCAATCACCAATTCTTCAAGAGCTGCCCTCATTTTACGTATACATTCTAATCGATTTTTACCATGTACAATCAGTTTTGCTACCATGGAATCATAGAAAGGAGGGACAACAAAACCCGAGTATAGAGCAGTGTCAAATCTTACACCAAATCCCCCCGGTGTCATTAAATTATCTACACGACCGGCACTTGGCTTAAAGTTATTAAAAGGCTCTTCCGCATTTATACGACACTCTATTGAATAACCATTTACTTTTATATCTTCTTGTTTAACAGATAGAGGCTGACCTGCAGCAACCCGAATTTGTTCTTTTATAATATCTATACCTGTAATCATCTCACTTACGGGATGCTCTACCTGTATACGAGTGTTCATTTCAATAAAATAATAGTTTTGGTCCTTGTCCATAATAAATTCAAAAGTACCTGCATTACTATAACCAATAGCAGTAGCTGCTTGTATAACATGATTTGCCATATTTTTTCTGACATCGTCCCTTAAAGACCTGCAGGGTGCTTCTTCTATTAATTTTTGATGATTACGCTGCACGGAACAGTCACGTTCAAATAAGTGTACACAGTTTTGGTGCTTATCACCTATAATTTGAAATTCTATATGTTTTGGATTGATTATAAGTTTTTCTAAATAAACTTCTTCGTCACCGAAACTAGCTTTTGCCTCGTTTGTTGCTAGTTCGTAAGCTTGCTTAAAGGAATCACGACCTTCTGCTATGCGCATACCTTTACCGCCGCCACCTGCAGCAGCTTTAATCAGTACAGGGTAGCCTATCTTGTCTGCACATTCAAGGCCCTGTTCTAAAGAAGCAATAGGACCATCACTTCCCGGAACAACAGGCACACCAAGCTTCTGCATGGTTTTTCGTGCTTCTGATTTATTACCCATCATATCTATATGTTCTGATTTTGGACCGATAAAAACTAAATTAGCCTCCTCAATCAAGCGGGCAAATTTACTGTTTTCTGATAAAAAACCATAACCCGGATGTATAGCACAGCAGCCGGTAAGCAAAGCTGCACTTAAAATATTTTCCATATTAAGATAACTGTCACGTGCCAGAGGACCACCAACACAAATAGCCTCACTTGCAAGTTGTACATGCAAGGCATCTTTATCAGCGGTAGAGTAAATAGCCACAGTTTCTATACCAAGGCTTTTGGCCGCACGTATGACTCTAACGGCGATTTCGCCTCTGTTTGCAATTAAGATTTTTTTAAACATTATTCACCCAACTCCATTAGAATTTGATCATAAGATACTACATCGCCATTCTTAGCTTGTATAGCAGCAACTTTACCGTCTATAGGAGCTTTAATCTCATTTAAAACTTTCATTGCTTCTATTATGCAAAGAGTATCTCCCTTTTTTACTTGCTTGCCTATGGATACAAAAGGCTCTGCTTCCGGGTTAGATGCATGATAAAAAACGCCTACAAGGGGAGCTTTAATTTGAATAATATTTGCTTGAATAATATCTGCAACATCACCTGTAATAGTGCTTGAAGCTTCGGTTTTTATGGTTTCTTTAAAAGATTCGCTTGTAGCTTTAACATCGGTTGTAATTTTAGCAAAAGAGTTTGCAGCTCCTTGGCTTGAAGGTGATTTTTCAAGTATCAGCTCTTCTGTATCTTTCTTGTAATGCAGCTTGTTAATAGTGGAGGATTCTAAAACCTCCACCAATGTCCTTATATCTTTTAAGTCCATTTTATTCTCCTTTCCAAAGAAGGCTAAGTACAACTTAGCCCTTTGCTGATTTGATGAAATCCACAACATCCTTAACTGTAGCAAACTTTTGAGCTTCAGCATCTTCAATTTTTATACCAAAAGTATCTTCAAGCTCCATTACTAGTTCTACAGCATCCAATGAATCTATATTAAGATCGTCTCTAAGATTTGACTCTAGTGTTATTTCATTTTCTTTTACATTTAGAGCCTCTACAATAACCGCTTTCACTTCTTCAAACATATCTCACCCTCCTTTCACCTTAAATAAAGTCCATCAAAAGAAATATCATACATCTGCTCACAAAACAAGTTGTATTTCGTAATACGAAATACTTTTGAGGTATTTCGACAATAAAACTACTTGTTATGCACAAGCTTCTTTTTTTCGCACCAGCAAAACTCTTTATTTTATTGAGCATCGCCTTCATTGTACACTTCGACCTTTAAGTTGTCAAACATAAATTATATTTCGTTAATCGAATTATAATTTATGTTTACTGGCACAACACAATCACACGTCTCTAAAAATTCAAAAAGAATCAAAAAAGAGCTGTCAACATTATCTGTTAACAACTCTTTTATAGATTTAGCTTTTAGGTATTTTTATGCTTGCTTTTCTTGTTTCTCTTCAGCCACTGCTTCATTATTATCAGCTGCTGGTACATTTACACTTTGACCAACTACGCTTTTCTTGTAAAAACCACATGCTGCACACATTCTATGTGGAACCTTCAGCTCACGACATTGTGAACATTCTACCAAAGGCAGTGAATCAATCTTTCTCCATTGTGCACGTCTAGAACGACTTCTAGCTTTTGATTGCTTGTTCTTTTGTACTCCCATCTATAAACCCTCCCTTGCTTCTATTGTTTTTGAAATAATTGCTGTAAAACTGCCAATCTAGGGTCTCCTTCTTCAACCTTACATTCGCATTTATTCAAATTAAGGTTGCAGCCACATTTTGGGCACAATCCTCGACAGTCCTCTTTACATACTGCCCTCATAGGCAAAGCTAAACGCAGTGCTTGCTCTATTATCGGCTCTAGATTGATTTGACCATTCTGGTAACAGTTAAGACTTTCATCTTCCTGTTCTTTTTCCGTGAGCAAGTTATATTGAGCAACTGTTATAAACCTTTCTCTTAAGGAAGCTTCTATATCAAGTGTAAATTGCTCCAGGCAACAATTACATATAACATATGCCTTGGCAGTAATTTCCCCCTCAACAAGAATATCCTCTTGAGTAAATATTACATCTGCCTCTACTTTTATTGGCTCATTAAAAATAATCTTTTCCTGATCCACATCTATCTGAGGCAAGTTAAGCGTAAAGCTATAGTGCTTAACTAGTAAATTATCAAATTTATTCCTTGAAACATCAATCAACACATCAAATCACCCTATTCATAACTCTAAAGGAGATTATACAGGATTAAAGGGCTAAATGTCAAGAAATTGCCTCAACAACTTTTTTTGTATCTCTTGCTATCACAAGTTCTTCATTAGTTGGTATAACAACTACCTTAACCTTGGAATCACTAGCTGAAACTATTTTTTCCTGGCCACGAATGTTATTAGCCTCTTTATCTATTTTAATTCCCAGATAGTCCATATTGTCACATATTTTTTCCCTTATATCTATTGAGTTTTCACCCACACCGGCAGTAAATACCAAAACGTCAACTCCATTTAATACTGATGCATAGGAGCCTATTAGTTTTTTAGCATAATGAACATACACATCAATAGCTAGTTGGGCATCTTTATTCCCTTCTTCTGATGCTGTTTTTAAATCTCTGAAATCACTACTTACCCCAGAAACACCTAAAACACCACTTTTCTTATTCATTAGATTGCTTACCTGATCAGCAGTCAGGTTTTCCATATCCATTAAAAAAGGTACTATAGCAGGGTCAATAAGGCCACAACGAGTACCCATTACTAAACCTTCCAGAGGAGTTAAACCCATACTCGTATCAACTGCCTCACCGTCTTTAACAGCAGTTATTGACGCACCATTTCCCAGATGACACGTAATCATCTTAGAATTGTTTAAGTCAACACCGGCTACTTCTGCAGCACGCTGGGATACAAATTTATGTGAAGTTCCATGGAAACCGTATCTTCTAATTTTATGCTTTTCACACAATTCTTTTGGCAGTGCATAGGTATATGCTGCAGGTGGCATTGTTTGGTGAAATGCCGTATCAAAAACAGCTACCTGGGATATACCCGGTATCAATTTTTCACACGCTTCTACACCCATAAGACCTGGCGGATTATGCAATGGTGCCAAGGTAAACAGCTTTTTAAGCTCTTCTTTGATCTTATCAGTAATAAGTACTGATTCAGCCATCACACCACCGTGAACTACTCTATGTCCCACTGCATTAATTTCTTCCATACTCCCTATTACTCCATGATTTTCATCTAACAATGCTTCTACTGCCAGCTTAATCCCTACATCATGATTAGGAATATCTGTTTCCAATACATAGCTATCCCGACCTATGGGCTGGTGAGCTATTGACGCTCCTTCCATACCAATTCTTTCAATTAAACCTTTAGCCAAAACTTCTTCTTTTGTCATATCAAATAACTGATACTTGATTGACGAACTACCTGAATTAACAACTAACACTTTCATTTTTTCAAAACCCCTCCTAGCAAAATCTATTTTTATTTGCTTAAATTATTGTAATAGCACAAGCGGGAAATCAAAGGTCAGAAAGGATTTTATTTTTTTATATTACTCCCAGAGCTTTTAAATCTTCTTTTATGGTAGATAAATGCTTCTTGGTCTCTTCCATTCCTATTTCCATACATTCTTGAACTAAATCAAACCTTGCAGGACTGATGTGAGAAAGGTTCGGCTGGATTAATACATTACACTCACTGCCTAACTGCTTAATACTATCAAGGTGTGAAATTTCCAATGCTATTAATATAACATCAAAAATATTTTGCACATTATATTTAATACCTATCTTACCACCAAACCTAACATCTACTGCTATTATATAATCAACTCCATGCATCTTCAACACATTAATTGGAACATAGTTTTTTGTAGCACCATCTACTAACAGCCTATTGCCAATTTTTTTTGGTTGAAAGACACCCGGAATAGATGCACTTGCCCTTAAAGCATCTGCAAGCTTACCTGTATTTATGATAACTTCTTCACCAGTTTCTATGTCTGCAGCTACTACATAAAATGGTTTTGCCAGCTGATCAAAACTCTTATCCTTTGTAATCAGCCTAAAAAATTCCTCTACTTTATCACCTTTTATTAAACCCATTTTTGGCAAAGTCACATCAACAAGTTGCTCATGTCGTATATTTTCAGCGATTTTAGAAACCATGTTTAAATCAGCACCATCAGCATACAATGCTCCAAAAATACTGCCAATGCTGGTCCCTGCAATCACATCAATTGGTATATTCTCTTCCTGTAATGCCATTAGCACACCCAAGTGTGCCATACCTCTGGCAGAACCAGCACCTAGGGCCAATCCTACAGTTGGACGCTGCATATACATCCCACCTTTTAAGGTTTAATGCCAGTCTATGGCAAATGTTTTTAAATGCAAGTTAGTATTTTATCCAACATCATTAAGTATACATATATCAATAGTATTTTTTTGGGAGAATATAATGAAAAAAATGCAAAAAAATACTTTGCTTCTTTTTTTAAAACTGATACTGGTTCTAATTATATTCTTCTCATTAATGATATTTCCCAAGCAGGTATTTGAAGCTTCTCTGCGTGGGTTAAATGCCTGGTGGACTATTGTTCTCCCTGCATTGTTGCCTTTTTTTATAATGTCACAAGTTTTAGTTGCCTTTGGAATTGTTCAATTTTTAGGTTCTTTACTTGAATCGGTAATGCGTCCTGTTTTTAGACTTCCGGGATCCGGAGCCTTTGTGTTAGCTGTAGGCTATACTTCAGGGGCACCAATAAGTGCAATTGTCACAGCAGATTTAAGGAAAAAGCATTTACTTACGAGAAATGAAGCTGAAAGAATCATTTGCTTTACAAATAATGCAAGTCCCCTATTTATGTTTGGTGCTGTTGGAGTTGGTATGTTTAAAAGTCCGGAGATAGGTTTAATAATTGCCATCTCTCATTATTTAGCAAACCTTTTCCTTGGCATATGCCTAAGGTTTTGGGTTCCTAAAAACTATGCTATGTACAACAATTCACAAAGTTTAGGATTCAAAATGGCCTTTAAGACCCTGATTAAAAGTCAGCTATCAAATAAAAAACCCCTGGGAGAAATTCTTGGTGATGCTATAAAGAGTTCTTTACAAAACATAGCACAAATTGGAGGCTTTATTATTCTTTTTTCAGTCCTAATAGAGTTGCTGACCATATTCAATATAATTAACCTAATATCTATTATTTTGACATTCCTCTTAAGTCCACTAATGTTTGACTTTCAACTAGGCAAAGGAATAGCCAGCGGATTTGTAGAAATGACTATTGGCTCAAAACTAATTGCTGAATCTACTTCTCCACTACACTTAAAAGTGGCCGCAGTTTGTTTAATATTAGGCTGGTCCGGACTATCAATCCATGCTCAAGCCCTTAGTATGCTGGCCACTACAGATATAAGGTTTTATCCCTTTGTTATTACAAGATTTTTCCATGGAATCATCTCAGCTGCAATTGCCCTGCTGATCTATAACCCCACTATTTCAGCCATGTCCCAACATGAGAATCTGCCATATTGGGAGTTTAGCACTTTTAATATTTTAGCTTACAGCTGGGTCATTTTTATACTAACTTTAGCTATATTACTTTTATTATCTCTACTATTATCCTTACTTTATAGAATCAAGCCTATTCTTCGTCTTCTACTACGTTAACTTCCTTTTTAGGAGATCTTTCTCTAAGCTCACTTCTTCCACCTTCGACTATAGATAAAGTTCTTTGAAGTTTGCTTTCTATTGAAGCTAGAACTTCATCTGCATACTTATTAGCTCCACTTTTAACTTCATGGGCAATACTATAAGCCCCTGTAATTATCTCTTCACTTTGACGTTTGGCTTCTTTAACAAATTCGGATTCTTGAGCCATTATCATGACCTTATGTTTTGCCTCTTTTTTCATTTCCTCTGCTTCTGCCTGAGCTTCATCAATTATCCGGTCACGCTCTTTTGCAACCCACTTTGCTTGTCTCATTTCCTCTGGCAGCTCACCACGAATTCTATCTATATAGTCCAATAGCAGCTCTTTTTCAGTTATTATTTTACTTGACAGAGGAACCTTCTTAGCCATTTCTAATTCTTGCTCTAATTCATCAAGTATTTCAAAAATATCCATATCAACTTCCTCCTTTATAATTGTAATATCCTACCTGTGTATCACCATATCTAACTGTTTTTAATAATCGAAAAGTGTCACATTGTGACGGTAATTCTATTTTACTTTCTGTTTCAACCACTATAATTCCTTCTTCTTTTAGTAATAGTTTTAAATTTTTCATAATTGTTACAACTAAATCACACCCATAGGGAGGATCAAGGAAAATAATATCATAAGTTTGAGTAAGTTTAGTAACTATTTTTGTAGCATCAGCCAATATTACCAAACTTTTATCCTCAAAACCTATATTCGACAAATTACTTTTAATACATTTAATAGCCTGAGGAGATGCATCAATAAAAGTACAGCTGTTAGCACCTCTACTCAGTGCTTCTATACCCATACTGCCGGTCCCTGCAAATAAGTCCAAAAAATCACTTTGGTTAACATAGGAAGCTATTGTACTAAAAATAGCTTCTTTAACCCTATCAGCCGTAGGTCTGATTTTTGTACCTTTTGGGGCAGCTAAACGCCTTCCTCTAGCAAAACCTGAAATTACTCTCATTGTGTACACACCTCCTTTGACTTTTATTTATGTATATTTTACTGCTAAACAGTTCATAATATTTAATGGTAAAGCATTTTACTGAAGAGCTTAGTGGTTATTTGTTTTTTAATAACCCTCCCCCATAAGCTCTTCTCCGGTTTCTCCTCTCCCATAGAACAAGGGTCTTTAGGGACCCTTGTTCTTATTATTTTATAAATATTTTCATATTATTTTTGTTAAAATATTGCCGGATTTATGGCATAATAAAGAGAAGATAGTGGTTTATCTACTAAAATGAAACTTTACATAATTAGGGAGGAACACTTATGAAAAAATTGCCGGAGGACAAGCAAAAAATTTCAGGAAATACTAGCACCGTTTTAAAAGATGCTCCAAGAGTAGAACCGGATCATCCCATCAGCCACCCGCTGATCCTTAAAGCATTGGAAAGATATAAATAAATATAGCTCTTTCTCTCTTTATCACTATGTTTCGCTTTTTATAATTCAATAAACCCATTCTCTATACTACCTTCTACATCAACATAATATTCTCTTATATCATGTCTATCAATCCAAACCTTGACCTTATTTTCAGAAAGCATGGTTTCAGGATTGTACCTCAAGTATGGACTCTTGAATATGTAGTTATTTCCATCAGAGTGTTGATATTTACAACGTAGCACAAAAGGAGACTGTCCATTGATATGCACACTGGAATTTCTTGATATGTCTACAATATCTGCCCATATATAATTACCCTCTAAGGTCAGCCTTTCTTTTAACCTTCTATGCCTCGAAAACCTTCTGCCAAGAATTAAGCCAATTGTGCTGAGAATAAGACCTACACCACCAAATGTACCTAAAAATACCAAGGACAACACATCCGCTTCTCCCGGTGCAAGACCTTCAAGGTTTACAATGAATAAGAAAATTCCTATGCCCGCACTAAGAAAGAAAATTCCCATGCCTGACAACAGCCATCCTACCCACCTCATATCCATAGTTATCTTTTTCATCAAGTATCCCCCATCATATCTCCAAACAAATTTAATAAAAGTATATCATAAAAATAATATAATCCTCAACTTGGGGAAGGATATTTCTTAAGGGTACTTAAATAGGAGGTAATATTTTGAGTTTAAATCTTGATTTAATTAAAAATCTTGGAATTAATATGGATCTGGCAATAGAAGCACACAGTCTTTTAAGAGGTGATGCCAACCAGGAAATCTCAGGAGTTAGAGAGGATATAAAGCAGTTTGCCCACGGTACAATTACCAATATCCAGATATTAGACGAAAATGGTGCCAGTCAAATGGGTAGACAACCCGGCAGCTATCTTACAATAGAAGCTGCAAGTTTAAGGGAGAGTGATCCGGTAGCACATCAGGAAATAGCAGATACTTTAGGTAAAGAGCTTGGAGGGCTTCTACAAACCATCGGCCTTGCTGAAAATGATACTGTTTTAATTGTAGGCCTGGGAAATTGGGATGCCACACCGGATGCCCTCGGTCCAAGAGTAGCCGGCAAAGTTCTTGTTACCAGACACCTTCATAAATACACACCTCAAAACTTACAAAACGGCCTCAGGCCAGTAAGTGCATTATCCCCCGGGGTTCTTGGTATCACTGGTATTGAAACAGCAGAAATTGTTAAAGGAGTTGTAGAAAAAGTTCAACCTTCTCTGGTAATAGCTGTAGATGCACTGGCAGCAATGAATTTAAACCGCATTGCATCAACTATCCAAATAGCTGACACAGGAATAAATCCCGGTTCTGGCATTGGCAATCAAAGAATGGCCATAACAAAAGAAGTATTGGGAGTTCCTGTTATTGCTATCGGAATACCGACAGTAGTACATGCAGCAGTTGTGATAACTACCAGCCTGCAATATCTTGAAGACAAGCAGCCAATCCAAAAAACCCTTTTGGATGACAATACTGTCCAAGGTACTATCCAATCCGTACTCCAGCCCTTTAATGGTAATTTCACTGTCACGCCAAAAGAAATTGATGACCTAATTGAAACAACAGCAAAAATTGTTGCTTCCGGCTTAAATCAAGCATTGCACCCCGCTATAGGTCCCGAAGAAGGGAATATATACTATCATTAAAGTTAAATGGAGCAGGGTATTCCTCTGCTCCATTTTTTACAATCAAACAATTTATTCAATTACTGGCCAGCACGTTGCTGCTCATATGATTGTATCATCTTTTTAACCATCATTCCACCTATGGAACCATTAACTTTTGAAGGAAGATCACCCATATATCCACCTTGTGGAATTTGAATTCCTAGCTCTTGAGCAGTTTCATGCTTTAATTGCTGCATTGCTGCTCTAGCTTGTGGAACTACTAATTGGTTGCTGCTGCCTCCGCCACCTTGCTGTTGCATCATAAATTTCACCTCCTAAAGAAAAATTTTAATATAATGTACACTAATCTGCGATAAAAAACACAAACCCTGCTTTTTATCGCAAATAGCATTAATATTACTGACCAGCATGTTGCTGTTGATAAGACTGAATCATTTTTTTAACCATCATTCCACCAATAGAACCATTAACTCTGGAAGGAAGATCACCCATATATCCACCTTGTGGAATTTGAATTCCTAGTTCTTGAGCTGTTTCATATTTAAACTGTTCCATAGCTGCTCTAGCCTGAGGCACCAAAAGTTTGTTATTATTAGGCAATTTGATGTCACCTCCTTTAATTTAGTACTCTTAGTATAACTCCGGATAATTGATTTATACCGCATCCAGCATGTCAGTATTTGCCTTGATTGTTATAGTTTTTATTAGCAGTAAATGCAAATAACCCTTTGTTTTTGATAAACAAAGGGTTATCCATATATTTTAGAAAAATCAATGTTCATAAATTTTGTATGCTTTCCAAAAAATTCTGCAGTTATACATGGTTCTTTTTCAATAAAAGACTTTACATGCTTGATAGATGCTTCTAGTATCTTCACATCAGTAAGTAAATCTGCTGCTTTAAACTCAGGAGCACCGTGCTGGCGTGTGCCGAACATTTCACCAGGCCCTCTAAGCTTTAAATCCATTTCTGCTATCTTAAATCCATCATTGGTTTCACACATGGCCTTTGCACGATATTTGGCTTCTTGACCTTTAATATTTCCCAACAAGAAACAGTAAGATTCGTTTTCACCTCTGCCTATACGTCCCCTTAACTGGTGAAGTTGTGATAGGCCAAATCGTTCTACATTTTCAATTACCATGACATTTGCATTGGGAACATTAATTCCCACTTCCACAACAGTAGTGCTTATTAGAATATTTAAATTGCCTGCCCTGAATTGCCCCATTATTTCTTCTTTTTCTTGAGAAGTCATCCTGCCATGAACCAAACTCACTGAATAATCCATAAAAATTTCCTTTAAAACCTTTTCCATATTCATGGCATTTTCAAGTTCAAGTTTTTCACTCTCGTCAATAAGCGGACAAATTACATATGCCTGTCTTCCTTGATTAATTTGCTTTTTTACAAAATCATATAGTTTTCCCCGGTTTTGCTCAGATACATATTTAGTTATTACTTTGCCCCGATTTAAAGGTTTTTCATCTATAAACGAAATGTCCAAGTCACCATATAAAGTGAGTGCCAGGGTTCGTGGAATGGGTGTTGCTGTCATTACTAGAACATTGGGGTTTTTGGCTTTTTGCTGAAGCTTAAGTCTTTGGTTGACCCCAAATCTGTGCTGCTCATCTATCACTATCAAGCCTAGATTTTTAAACTGAACATTATCTTGAATAATAGCCTGTGTCCCAATAACTATATCTGTACCACCTGCAGCTATTAGTTCAAGATTTTTTCTCTTTTCTGCTTGTGACAAGCTTCCGGTTAACAAGACTATATTTAGATTTAATTCCTCCAAGCTCTCTTTTAAATCTAAATAATGCTGCCTGGCTAAAATCTCCGTAGGAGCCATTAATGCTCCCTGAAAACCACTGGCACAACATGCAATCAGAGACATTACTGCAATAACTGTCTTTCCACTGCCAACATCACCTTGCAAAAGCCTTGCCATTGACTTAGTGCTTTTCAAGTCCCCACTAATATCTTCCCAAACCTTTAACTGAGCTTTTGTCAGCTCAAAAAGCAGAGAGCTAGTGTACTCCTGTACCAAGATCTGATTATTAATAACCGCGCTATCTTCCAGAATGGTTTTTTTCCCAGCTAGTATTCCAAGTTGATAAAAAGCAAATTCCCTATAGGCTAGATACATCCTAGCTTTTTCTTGCTCTTCTGTAGTATTTGGAAAATGCATATTGAGAATACACCATTGTAAAGAAGGAATATTCATGGGCTGAATCAATTCATTGGGTAATGCTTCCGGCAAATCATCTAAATAGTTATCTAAACAGTCCTTAATAAGAGTTCTTAAAAATCTCTGCTGCAGCCCTTCTGTTGCCGGATAAGAAGGTATGATGCCACCACAATGTAGATTTTCTTCTTGACCATCAAGTATTTCATAGTCATAAGCAGCCATTTCCAACTTGCCAAAGTTTCCTTTAACTTTTCCTGTAACTATTATTTCCTTACCTTCTGTAAATTTATTTTTTAAATAATTGCCTTGGTTAAACCAGTTAACCGTTAAATATGAAACACCGTCATAAATAATAACTTTTAATATATTAAAGCGTGGTCTTGGTCTGCTTATATCTATTTTAACTACGCTACCCTTAGTAGTTTCCATTGATCCTGGTAATAAATCATGAAACTTTTTTAGATTTGATCTATCTTCATATTTTCTGGGAAAATGGTAAAGTATATCTGCTACAGAATCTATACCCAAGTTATTTAATGCTTTTTTTCTGGCCTTGCCCACACCTTTTAAAGTATCAATAGAAATATTATATAAGTCATGCATAGGTTTTACTCTAGTGAGTAGTGTTCCCTCCTTTCATTAATTACTATTGTGTAAAATAAATATCTTCTGTCCATTTTGTAGGATTATTTTCAACATATTCTGCAATATGAAAATAGTCTTGCTCACTACTAATGCAATAAAACCACTTCTCCCTGAGCTACTATTTTAGTGAAAAATACGAATTGAATATCTATTTTTAAGAAGTCAAAATCAGTCATGGGAAAACCTCTCTATCAAAGATTTAAGTGTATCTTTTCTTTCTTCAGTTTGTAATATTTTTCTGGATAAAAATTGTAACATTCTTAATCCTTGTCCTAAATCTCTTCTTAGCAACAATCCCATCATTTTTTTAGTGTATAATATCCGTGGTTTCTTTTCTGTTGGAGTTGTTTTATCTATAATCGGAATGGTATCAAAAAGCTTTAAATACAATTCTGCCGTTTTCTCTATTTCTTCATATATAGGCATATTGCTTTTTCTCTTCTGAAATTTTTCAATATAGATTTTGAGATGCCTAGCGTGTTCAGGAAGACCTTCACTTTTACTATTACTGCAAAAAACCTTAATTTGCTCTTGTGCTTCAACAAATAAATTCCAAAAAAATTCTTCATCTCTATTTCTCTCAAAATCTCGATTATAATCCGAGGTTTCATAAAAAATTCTTTCTGATAGTTCTATTCCACTAACACCATAGCTATAATCCACATAGTCCTTGCTATTTGCTGTATACGCTCTAGATTTCACTGGAGACTTTATTCTATCATACCACGTTTTATCTCCTCGCAACTCTCTACCTGACACCCATAGCAAAAAATCACATAATTGCAATCCCGAATTACTCTTATCAGCAATTTTAAATTCTATTTTCGGAAATGATAACGGAAAAAACGGAAGCCTATAACAATCTAGAAGCAATTCATTATAAGCTCTCGTAAAGAATTTTTGAAAAACATCCTTATTTAACTCATTACGCTGCTCCATTACTATTGTTACAGGTTCTCTAATATAGTTCAATTGAAGCATTCCATAAAAGGCAGAAGCATCAAATATTCTCTTTATATCTGTATTACCATCTCCAGCTTCTAAAAAAGTTGCGGAAAACTTGAATTTACTTAATCTATTGATTCCATTACATATTGCAGAATGAGCATTTGGGCTATCTTTTGAAGCATGAAAATGACATCTTTCAAGAGTCGGCTTATCTCTTTCATTATCAGCCTCCGCTAATTCTAACAAAGAATAAGATATTATTTTATCAAGTTCATTAGGATCATCTAATAATAAAGCACCATAACCAAAATATTTTCCATCCATAATTCCAGATTCATCCATATATAAATATTTCATTCCATTGCCATCTCCTCATCAAAATATTTCTATATTAACGATTTATAATCAAACCCAACCTTATTCAAATCTTGATGTATTTTGAATTTTGCTTTTTCGATTTGCTTTAAAATTTAAACCCGTTTATACACTGCCATTGCCACTTTCCGCTAAATCCAAAACATCCTTTATTTCTTCCAATAGAGCTTCTTCTGAAGGCAAATACATCTGATATTTGCTGGCAAGGATATTGGCATTTTCTTTTGGCAAACTAAACTTGACCACCGTATCATTTTTATCAGTACAAAGTAAAATCCCAACAGTAGCATTTTCGTCCGGCAGTTTTTCCACCCGGTCAAAGTAATTCACATACATTTGAAGCTGCCCTAAATCCTGATGAGTAATTTTATGGGTTTTGATTTCGATTACAACAAAACAACGGAGTAGTCGGTTATAAAAAACTAAATCTGCAAAAAATTCATCATCCTCCAACAATAAGCGTTTCTGCCGTGCTACGAAGGAGAAACCATTTCCCATTTCAAGTAAAAATTCTTGTAAATGTGTAATAATTGCAGCTTCAAGATCCTTTTCATAGTATGATGATTCACGCTTTAGTCCTAGAAATTCCAATACCATGGGGTCTTTGATAACTTCGGTAGGATGTTCTGGTATACGCTCTTTTCGTGCAACTGCCAAAACAGCTTCTTTGTCGTTACTAAGAAGAAGTCGTTCATAAAGCAAGGCATTGATTTGTCGTTCTAACTCACGCCCTGTCCAAGCATTATTAACAGCTTCAAGCTCATAATATTCACGCTTGTAATCATCATCAATACTGACTAGCAAACGATATTGAAACCAGTTCAATTGTGACCGCAGTGCGGTCACAATTGGGTAAATGCGATAAAACTTCCGTGCACGTGCTAATTGACGATATGAAAAACCACTTCCAAAGTCACTTTCTAATTGTATCGAAAGATTGCGAACTATATACTCACCATACTTAGCACGTTCCTTGCCACGTTGTTCCTCAATAAAAATACGCTCTCCTAAACGCCAATACATCAATACCCTTTGGACATCTACGCTACGAATGGCAGCATTTCGAGAATCAGTGATTATATTTTTAATGTCATCATAAAATGAAATGCTGATATTCAAATTTTCGTCATTCACTATGTTTTCCATTGATTAATACCTCCAGTTCCTCAAGACATTCTTGGATTCCCCGGCTATTATAACATCATTGTATTCCACAAACTAAACAATATCAATGGTTTATTCGAAAATCAAAAAATCAGGATGGCACTGAGCCACCCTGATAAAATCCTTAAGACTTCTTATTTATTGACTGACCTATTTTATTAATTCTTTAGTTTACTTCAGAGTTATATGGATATCTCTTTAACCTTAATAGAACAAAGATAACTTACTCTGCCGAAATTATATAGTGATACAAAGGTTGCCCACCTTCATACAGCTCAAATTCAACATCCGGATATAGATTAGTAAATTCCTCTTGAAGCTTTTCAGCCTCTTTCTCATCTATATCTTTTCCATAAAAGACTGTAATTAGCTCGGCTTCTTCTGTATCTATAATAGTAGTTAAAAGCTCCATAGTTACAGTATTTAAGTCTTTTCCTGTATGAGTTATTTTTCCATTCAATATGGCTAAAATATCACCTTGACTGATATCAACATCGTCAAAAACAGTATCACGGACAGCATATGTCACTTCACCTGTTAAGACATTTTGACAATGCTCCTCCATACTCTTATGGTTTGTTTCTAAATCCTGAGTTACATCATATCCCAGCATTGCAGCAACTCCCTGAGGGAAGGTTTTAGTAGGAACAACCATAACCTCTTTATCAGCCATTTTTGCCGCCTGCTGTGCAGCCATTATTATGTTGCTGTTGTTTGGTAAAATCAAAACTTTATCTGCTTTAATAGTGTTAATAGCACTCAGTAGATCCTCAGTACTGGGGTTCATGGTCTGCCCACCCTCAATCACCTTATCTACACCCATGCTTTTGAGAATCTTTCCTAAGCCATCACCAGCAACCACAGCAACCACGCCAATTTCTTTAGCTTCTTCATGGGCTTCATCAGAAATACCGGGATCTCTGCTTTGATCCATCATATTTTCTATTTTGATATCATGAAGGGTCCCGTGTTTTAAGCCAATTCTTAAAACACAGCCTGGATTATTGGTATGTATGTGAACTTTCAGTAAGTTACTGTCTCCCACAACCAGGGTACTGTCACCTAGAATCTTTATTTCATCAAGAACTCTAGCTTCATTTAAACCCTCGCCCTTAATAATACATTCTGTACAATAGATAAATTCCCCAACCTCTTCAACTGATACAAAGGGTTGAGTTTCTTGAAGCGGTTCTAATTCAATATCATCTATTTCCTTGCCATCAAGATAACTGGCAATTCCTTGAAGAATGACAATTAAACCCTTGCCCCCGGCATCTACAACGCCAGCTTTGGCTAATACCGGCAATAATTCAGGGGTTTTTTCTAATGCCCTTTCACCAGCAATAATACCTGCATTCAATAATAGTTTAATATCCTGGGTATTATAACTTGCATCCTTCACACCTTGAGCCGCAGCCTTGGCAACGGTTAGAATCGTCCCTTCCACAGGCTTTAATACTGCTTTATAAGCCATCTTAACTGATTTGTCACATGCATTAGTAAAAGCCTTATAGTCAATTTCCTCAGCATTTTCCAAATCACTGGCAAATCCTCGTAAAAGCTGGGATAAAATCACTCCTGAATTACCCCTTGCACCCATCAGAGCTCCCTTGGATAATGCTTTTACCAAAGATCCCACATCATTTTGCTCTACAGTCTCCATTTCCTTTACTGCACCGGAAATGGTCAAATGCATATTTGTTCCTGTATCACCATCCGGTACAGGAAAAACATTCAAATAGTTTATTTGTTCCTTATATTTTGTTAAGTTTGCAAAGCCAGCTTTCATAGCAGCTCTTAACATTTCTCCATTAATTGAATACACACTATGCAACATTTTTGATTTTTGCCCCCTATTCAACTACCTTAACGCCCTGAACTTTAATGTTTACCTTTTCCACCTTGGCACCAGTCAGATCCTCAACAGTGTAATGTACCCTTTCCATAACATTATGGGCCACTTCTGATATTTTTGTACCATACATTACTATAATACTCACCTCTAAAACAAGCCTTTCCTCGTCAATAACCTCAACTTTAACTCCTTTGCGGCTTTCTCTTTTAATTAAATCTGATATTCCTGAGATGCCTTCACTAATATTAGTTGACGGGATGCCAGCCAGGCCATAACATTCCAGAGTAGCCTTATTGGCAATACTTATAATAACTTCTTTAGATATCTCAATCTTACCTTTGTCGGTTTTTAACTGCAAAGCCATAATTAAAACCTCCTTATAAATGTCTTGCAATCTATTTATTAGTTTACCCTTATTGCACCATCTTCAGAATTTATCCCCTAACCAAACCATTTATACCTCTCTATATATCATTAGAAATTTGAGGCCAAAAATAAGTATCCTCCCACAAATGGATATTTTTATTGTACATTATTTCAACAATAAATACCACTACCCTGCTTTTAAAATAATATTTTAATTAAAGTGCATAAAAACTTGTAAACTATAGCACTTTTTGATAAAATACTATGAGATTGTTTTTTAAACGAATCTGTACTAACTATACTACTAAATAAAAATACTATTTTGCGTTTAAAAACATAGAGTATTTTTTAAATGCAAGGCATTCAGTCTAAGGAGGTGTTTAATGTGGCCAAGTGTACAGTTTGTGGAAAAGGTGCAACCACTGGTAATAAGGTTAGCCACTCTAACATTAAAACAAAAAGACAGTGGAAACCTAATATCCAAAAGATCAAAGCTGTTGTTAGGGGAGCTACAAAGAAAATTGATATATGTGCTCGTTGTTTGCGTTCAGGCAAAATTCAAAGAGTCATATAGCAGGTTTAAAAAGAAAAGGTCACACCTTTTCTTTTTTGATTCTAAAAAGCACTCTGTTAAGAGTGCTTTAATTTTTATATAGCTATGCCTTTGTATAATACACTTAACAATTAATCTATGTCCCTTACAAGGTTGGCCATTTCAATTGCACCTAAAGCAGCTTCCCATCCCTTATTGCCTGCCTTGGTACCTGCCCTTTCAATAGCTTGCTCAATGGTATCAGCTGTAATCACTCCATAAATTACAGGTTTATCCGAGTTTAGGCTTACTAATGCTACCCCCTTAGTAACTTCACTTGACACATAGTTAAAATGTGGCGTAGCACCCCTAATGACAGCTCCCAAACAAATAACAGCATCATAATCCTTTTTGGCCATCTTTTGAGCCGCCAAGGGAATTTCAAAGGCTCCCGGAACCCAAGCAACATCAATGTTATCGCTATTTGCACCATGCCTAGTAAGACAATCAACAGCCCCTGATAGAAGCTTATTTGTAATAAATTCATTAAAACGAGAAATAACTATTCCAAACTTTAAATCTTCTGCTAACAAATTTCCTTCAAATGTTTTTGCCATATTATTTCCTCCTAAATTATCTATTATTTTGATATATCTTGTAATATGTGTCCTAACTTTTGCTTTTTAGTTGTAAGATATTTTAAATTTGATGAACAAGGCTGAATTTCCAATGGAACCCTTTCAGTCACTTGCAGACCATATCCCTCTAAGCCCGCTATTTTTCTGGGATTATTAGTCAAAAGTCGGATTTTTTTAACACCAATATCAGCTAATATCTGAGCACCTATACCGTAATCCCTTAGGTCGGCAGGGAAACCAAGAAGCTCATTCGCCTCTACAGTATCTTTGCCCCTATCCTGTAACTCATAGGCCTTAAGTTTGTTTATCAAGCCTATCCCCCTGCCTTCTTGCCTCATGTATAAAAGTACACCTTTTCCTTCCTTTGCAATCATACCCATTGCAGTGTCTAATTGGTCTCCACAATCACATCTGCTGGATCCAAATACATCTCCTGTAAGACATTCAGAGTGAACTCTCACTAATATAGGCTCATCACCTTTTACAGCTCCCATGACTAGAGCCAGGTGTGATTTTTTTTCAAAAATATCTTCATATACTAAAATTTCAAATTCACCATGTTTAGTAGGCAGCTTGGCTGCTGCTTCTTTTTTTACGAGAATTTCTGTCTTTCTTCTATAGTTAATCAAATCAGCAATTGTAATGATTTTCAAATCATATTTTTTTGCAAATTCCATGAGCTCTGGAACCCTTGCCATGGTGCCATCATCACTCATTATTTCACATATGATACCTGCCGGATAAAACCCGGCAAGCCTTGCCAAATCCACAGATGCCTCAGTATGGCCGGATCTCCTAAGAACTCCCCCCTCTTTATACCTTAAAGGAAAGATATGCCCCGGCTTACGTAAATCCTTTGGAGCTGTATTGTCATCAAGAAGCTTCTTAATAGTTAAAGCTCTTTCATGAGCAGAGATACCTGTAGTTGTTTCCCAAGCATCTACAGAAACTGTAAAAGCTGTTTCATGAGCATCTGTATTATGCCGAACCATTGGCTGAATATCCAGCTCATCAAGCCTTGAACCAATTATAGGCATACAGATTAAACCTTTTCCTTTTGATGCCATAAAATTAATTGCTTCCGGAGTGACACATTCCGCCGCCATAACCAAGTCGCCTTCATTTTCCCTATCTTCATCATCTACTACTATAATCATCTTACCCTTTTTTATATCTGCTATTGCTTCTTCTATAGTATTAAAGTTATTAGTCATACATTTCAGCCTCCTGTTATCACATAGATCAATTTTGCAAATAAATATACAAATATCTTTTATTTGTAGCACATATTATGCGTCCACGGGCGATTAATAATCGCCCCTACAGGATTTTGGTTCTGTTGTATATCACAGAATAATATGAAGGTCAGACTTCTATTACAAAAAACCGTTTTCTATAAGCTTTTCGTAAGTTACACCTTTGCTTTGGTTTTGTTGATTGTTCATCAACCTTTCTATATATTTAGCCAGCATATCCACCTCTAGGTTGACAGTATCGCCAATTTTTTTTATGCCTAAAGTAGTTTTATCTCTGGTAAGAGGAATTAGCGAAACACTAAAACCTTTATCCAGCACATCTACAATGGTCAAACTAATACCATCTATACTAATAGACCCTTTTTTTATAAGATATCTGGTTATTTCCTGATTTGTTTCAATCTCAATTACCTCTGCTATTTCAAATACATTTTTTCTAACTATTGTACCAATACCATCTACATGGCCTGATACCATATGCCCATCAAGCCTGCCACCCAACTGTAATGCTCTTTCAAGGTTAACCCTTGCTCCCGGCAATAAGTTTTTAAAGTTTGTCTTTTGAATAGTTTCCCACATTACTTCTACAGTAAATCCTTGACTTTCCTTTTTAACAACTGTCAAACATACTCCATTTACAGCAATGCTATCCCCAATTCTGATTTCTTCAAGATTGATTTCAGTATTAATTATCAACTTTGCTGATTTAGCTCCTTTGTCAACCTCTCTCAATACACCTAAACCTTCAATCAAACCTGTAAACATTTAAAACAACTCCCTATAGCAAATTAGCAACAAATCATCTCCAAGAAACCTGGTCTCTTGCCACTTCATTTTTATTGCATTGTCCATTATCTCAATGCCATCTCCACCAATTAAAGGCACTGCTTCCTTACCTCCAACTATCTTGGGTGCTATAAACATATAATATTTATCTACAAAACCTTCTTGAAAACATGACCAAATTACATCTGACCCGCCTTCTACAAATACACTGCTTATCTGTCTTTGTGCTAGTTCAGTCATTACAAAATCTATAGTTAACCTAGTTTCCCTTTTTTGCTCAATAACTTCAACACCCTTTTCTGTAAGCTCCTTAATTTTTTCCTGATTATCTGCAGTTGTAAAAACAATCAAAGGAGCTGTAGGAGATGAATTTATTATTTTTGCATCTAGTGGAATTCTTAAGTTTGAATCTAAAACAATTCTAATTGGATCTCTTCTATTTGGGCTATCTATCCGGCAGTTCAAAGAAGGATCATCTGCCAACACAGTATTTATTCCCACCATAATAGAATCGTATTCACTTCTTAATTGGTGGACATATTCTCTAGCCATACTACCTGTAATCCATTTTGAATCGCCAGTCTTTGTAGCTAATTTGCCATCAAGGGTACTTGCCAGCTTCACAGCAACAAAAGGTTTCTGGGTAGTAATATATTTAATAAACACCTGATTTAAGGCTCTGGCTTGCTCCTCCATCACTCCAGTTACAACTTTTATACCTTGATCCTTTAAAAACTTTATTCCTCTTCCTGCAACCAGGGGATTAGGATCTTCCATTGCAATCACAACGTTGGAAACTCCTGCACGTATTATAGCTTCTGTACAAGGAGGAGTCTTGCCATAGTGTGAACATGGTTCCAGTGTTACGTATAAGGTTGCATTTTTTGCCAACTGTCCTGCTTCCTGTAAACAAAGAACTTCGGCATGTGCTTCTCCGGCTTTTTTATGAAAACCTTCCCCAACTATCTGATCGTCATTTACCAGGACAGCCCCTACCATCGGATTTGGCGAAACAAGTCCCTTAGCTTTAGCAGCCAGATTTAAGGCTCTCTCCATATAATATTGGTTCACTATATCCATTGTTTCACCCCTAGCACCGAAAGTCCAAAGTCGAGAACAGAAATCGTAACAGCCAAGTATTAAAAAAACCTATCACAAGGATAGGCTTATATATCTACATATCATAAATACATACAAAGCCCCCTCTTCCATCCAGACTATAACTGTCGGTACCGGAATTGCACCAGTTCAACCATTTACACGGTTCGCGGACTTTTACCGCCGGTAGGGAATCTCACCCTGCCCCGAAGGAGTACTTAAATATTATTTTTTATAAGTATAGCATAAAAAATTAAGGATGTGTTAAATAAAAGAAAGTTAAATTTAAATTCCTCCGGTGGCTTGAATAAAGACTAAAACAAGACCAGCTCCAATACAAACGCCACCCAAAATTCGGAATGTTTTTAGCTTTTGCTTCAATTCTTCTTCACTTGGATCACTGTTTCCCTTTTTTAATAACTGCTTTTTGATTGTAGGCATAAGTTTATCTTCCGGTAATACAAGAAGACCGATTCCATAAAGAACTGCAAATGCTGCAAAAACCCATAAGAAAATATCAAGAAATCCCATCGCTGCACAAATCCTTTCAGAATATAAATTTTCTTTTGTACATCCATCAAAATAATGGAATACACAAAAGAATCCCATCGCAAATTATACCGCATTACTGCTTCTTAATTCAAGCATTTTAAATATACTACTTATGCTATACCTATTATACACAACCGGACTTTAATTTTTGAATAGCTTCACCAACATTACCAGAATTGAAAACATATGATCCAGCTACCAGTACGTCAGCTCCCGCATTTATCACATCTTGTACATTTTCATTGGTAATACCACCATCAACTTGAATATGATATGAGTGTCCACCCATCCTCTTCCAAGCAGCAAGATGTCTAACCTTTTCAAGAGAGTTTTCAATAAATTTTTGTCCACCAAAACCGGGATTGACCGACATCACCAATATAAGATCAACATACTCAAGAACATATTGAACTGTATCCAAAGGCGTAGCCGGATTAAGTGCCACTCCAGCTTTCACACCATGGTCTTTAATGTTTTGTACGAGCCTATACAGGTGATTAGTTGTCTCCACATGAACTGTTATCATGTCTGAGCCTGCATCTACAAAGTCTTTAATATATTTTTCCGGCTGTTCTATCATTAAATGAGCATCAAAAAATAAGGATGAATGCTTTTTTAAACTACTTATTAAAGGTGGACCAAAAGTGATGTTTGGTACAAAATGTCCATCCATTACATCCAGATGCAGCCAGTCAGCACCGGCCTTTTCAATTAGTTCTACCTGCTCTTTCAGTATGGAAAAATCCGCTGATAAAATAGAAGGAGCGATTTTTATATTTTTCATTAAAATTTCCTTTCTTGTGCAATTATTTCTTCTAAAAATTCCAGATAATTATCATAACGCCATTTTGGCAGTAAACCTAGCTCTACATTTTCTTTTACCTTACAACCAGGCTCCTGCTTATGAAGGCAGGAAGAAAACTTACATTCATTCTGTATCTCTGTCATTTCAGGAAATAAAAACCGAAGTTCCTCTCTTTTCATGTCTGTAGGAAGATATAGGCGGCTAAATCCAGGAGTATCTGCAATCAAGCCTCCGCCACTTAAAGGCAGCAATTGAACATATCTGGTTGTATGCTTACCGGTTTCCATTTTAGTGCTGACTTCACCTATTTTTAATGAAAGTCCCGGCTCAAGGGCATTTATTAAACTGGATTTCCCAACCCCAGACAAGCCTGCAAGTACTGTAATTTCATTATTTAGCAGATCTTGAAGATCATCTATTCCTCTTTTTTCTACTGCACTTGTAAATACTGTTTTATAGCCAATCTCACTATATTTTTTAGCAAGTGAAATGCTGTCATCATCTACTAAATCTGCTTTGTTAAAAGCAATCAGCAACTCTAAATTGGAATAAGCACCCAGCACTAAAAGCCTATCCAGAAGCACCCAGTTTGGGTTAGGTGCTTTTAAGGAAATTACAATTAATAGCTGACTTACATTAGCAATCGCAGGTCTATAGAGTTCTGTTTTTCTGGCTTTAATTTCCTCTATGACACCCTTATTCTCACCAGTTTTAGTGAACTCAACCCTGTCACCGGCTATTACATCGTTATTTTTTTTTAGCCTGTGCTTTCCTCGCAGTCTACATTCCCAGATTACATTCTCAAATTGAACATAATAAAAGCTGCTATATCTGCTTAAAACAATACCTTCCAGATTTAATCTCCTCCTAATTTACGGAACCGATATTTCACGGACCAGGTCATCATCCTGATATATCCTAACGACCCCTCGACCATAAAATCTGACCCCTGTCTCTATACGGTCACCTGTTAGATGTCTTCTTTCATATTCCTGGCGAGTCCCTCTTGAATCTTCAACAACTATCCTAACGAGATGTTCCTGCCCTGCTGCTCCAAATTCTGCTACAGTAAATCCTATTGTTTCTGTTTGTGCTATAGGTCCAGGCCCTATACTAATAGTTAAGTTAATAGTACTGCCTTGCATAATACTTCTACCAGGAACAACATCCTGACTAACTACCTGTCCTGTAAAGTATTGGTTATTTTCTTGATGTGATACCACACCTACAGTTAATCCTATTTCTCTTAAGGTGCTTTCAGCTTCTGCCTGAGCCATACCTCGAAGATCAGGCATTTGGATATTTACCAAAACAGGCCCAGCACTCACTACTAATTCAACCTCTGTTCTCGCCCCTTGCATGGCTCCACCTAAAGGATCTTGACCTATCACACTGCCTGCAGGGTGAATATCACTCGGCACCTCTTGAATATCACCAACAACCAGATTAGCAGTTTCTATTCTTGTTCTGGCAATACGAATATCATCACCTACCACATTAGGAACCTCAACTAATCTGGGCCCCATACTAATATCCAGTGTTACTGCCCTACCCGTTCTTACAACACTACCCGGCCTTGGGTTCTGGCTTATTACATAACCCTCAGGTATATCCTGATGATATATCTCCCTACCTGTATCTACCCTCAAACGCTCTCTTTCAAGAATAACTCCGGCCTCTTCTAAGCTAATACCGGTTACCTCCGGTACTGCTACTTCACCTACTCGTATTAGTGATTGAGCAACCAAAAAACCACCTATTAACATACCCAATGTTGCCAAAATAATTAGCACCCAACCGGCAGGTTTTAAGCGTTTTTTGTTTTTATCATACTTAGGCGGAGCATCTTTTTTCTCTCTATGAACAAACTCCTCATCGCCATTTAATTTTTCTACATAAGACTTCATTTCTCTGGCACTGGAAAATCTTTTATCTTTTTCCCTTTCCATTGCTTCTAAAATTACATATTCCAAATTGGGACTGATTTTGGGATTTATTTCAGTTGGCTTTTTCGGCGAATCCTGAACGTGCTTTAAAGCAATTGTTATAGCACTTTCACCTTCATAAGGTACATGTCCTGTTGCCATTTCATATAAAACAACGCCTGCCGAATATATGTCTGACTTGTAGTCAGTTATATCTCCCTTTGCTTGTTCAGGTGAAAGATAGTGAACTGAGCCCATAAAACCGCCTGTATACTTAACAGTAGTCTCCGTTACCGCTCTTGCTATCCCGAAATCTGTAACCTTAACTTTGCCTGTATTGGTAATTAAAATGTTATGGGGTTTAATATCTCTATGGACAATTTGATTGCTGTGTGCATGGTCTAAAGCATCACAAATTTGGACACTAATGCTCACTAATTCACCTTGACTTAAAGGTGCATTTTCCGAAATATATTCTTTGAGGTTTATCCCTTCCACATATTCCATTACCAAATATTGAGTTTCACCTTCAATACCTACATCATAAATACTAACAATATTTGGATGAGAAAGGCGTGCTACTGCCTGAGCTTCTTTTCTAAACTCTTTTGCAAATTCTTCATCACTAGCATATTGCTCTCGTAATATTTTAATTGTAACCTGCCTATCTAAAAGGGTATCTAGCCCCTTATAGACCTCGGCCATACCTCCGCCACCAAGTTTAGTCAATAGTCTATAGCGATTTCCTAGCATCCTATCAACCATATTAGTTCACCTCAATCTGTGTATAAAATGAATCAGAAGAAATACTTCTGCATTACTTTTTGATTAGGACTACAGTAATATTATCATTACTCCCATTTTCTAAGGCAGTGCCAACCAGTATATCAACAGCTTCTTTTATTGAATTTTGCAAAATAATATGCCTAAGATCATGATCACTCACTGTATTAAAAAGACCATCAGTACACAAAAGGATTATATCACCTTTACTAACCTCATGTGTTACTACGTCTATGTCTACCTGAGGAGCACTCCCAATTGCTCTCATTAAAAGATTTCTTTGGGGATGATTAAGAGCATCCTCTTCTGTAATACCGCCTTTACGCAAAAGCTCACCAACATAAGAATGATCGTCTGTTAATTGGACAATGCCTTCTGCATTAATCAAATAAGCCCTGCTATCACCAACATGCCCAATATAAGCTAACCCGCTATCATCCAGATACATAAAAGTCATGGTAGTACCCATGCCTAATGTTTCGGAATAAACACTGGTATGCTCAATCACACACTTATTGGCTGCTGCCATAGAGTGATTTACAAGTAGAGCTTTATCAGCATATTTATCATTATTGTCCTCGAAAAACTTCTCTGCCGCTTCTACAGCTATGGTGCTTGCAACTTGACCGGCACTATGTCCTCCCATTCCATCAGCTACAATAAATATTTTTTTGCAGTGATTTATTAGAAAGGAATCTTGATTCTCTTCTCTTAGTCCTTTTTTAGATAGCCAAGCTGCCTCAATCATCTTTACACCACCAATGCTGTATACTTGTATTATTCATGAGCACTTTTACACAAATATATATTTTCGCCTAAATGGGGAATTTTCCTCTTTTTATCATAACTCTCATAGCAGAAGTCGGAAATCAAAAGTCGGATTATTGTCATGTAATGTGTGCTGGCGGTTAATAACCGCCCCTACGTACCGAATTATGCATGATATCCGTAGGGGGTGCATTAATAATGCGTCCCGTTCAACTTAATGATATCTGACTTTGAGGTCATGAATTGCTTATCAGCTGCCCGCAAGCCGCATCAATATCTGTTCCTTTTTCAGTTCGTATAACTGTTTCTAGTCCTTTAGATTGAAGAATCTGTACAAAGTTGGCTATAACTCTTTCACTTGGTCTATTCATGGCTGTATCCGCTACCGGATTAGCAGGTATGATGTTAATATTGCAAAGTAGTCCTTTTAACAAGACAGCCAATTCCTTTGCTTGGGCAACACTGTCATTTATATCTTTAGCCAGTATATATTCAAAGGTAACTTTTCTGTTAGTTTTGCCTATAAAATACCTGACTGCTCCCAATAAATCTTCCAACGGATACTTTTTATTTATAGGTACTAAGGTATTTCTCAGCTCATTATTTGCTGCATGTAAAGAAATAGCAAGAGTTAACGGAATTTTTTCTTCTGAGAGTTTCTTAATTTCAGGTACTAAACCACATGTAGAGATTGTTATTTTACGAGAACTAAAATTTAAACCCATTTCATCAGTTATTATCCTAATGGATTTTAAAACATTATCGTAGTTTAATAGTGGTTCTCCCATACCCATATACACAATATTATCTATTTTTCCATGTATCTTACTTACTGCTAAAATTTGACCAATAATCTCTCCCGTTGCTAAGTTTCGTTTTAACCCCATTTTGCCGGTAGCACAAAATACACAACCTATTGGACAACCGACTTGGGAAGATATACAAAGGGTCTTTCTTTGCTTTGCAGCTTTTCCACCATGAAACATCAAAACTGTTTCAACAGCTTGTTTATCAGCAAACTCAAGTAAAAACTTTCTAGTTCCATCAATTTTAGAAACTTGCTCTCTGATGACTTTGGGAAACTTACAATCATAATTATTTATTAGCCATTGCCTGAGATCAGCAGGCAGGTTAGTCATTTCATTAACGTCACTAATATATTTTGTATGCAGCCATTGATAAAGCTGCTTGCTCCTATATACAGGAAAGCCATTTTCCTTTAAAAGGTTACTTAATTCTTCCTTGGTATAGTTTAATATATGTTCCATGTATTCACCCCTTAGAACTAGGATTTGCTGTTGAGAAAATAGGTTATTAATGAGAAAAAATATGCGGGCGGTTAATAACCGCCCCTACACCTTGTATTATATATGATACCCATAGAGGACGCATTATTAATGCGTCCCGTTCAATTTAATGACATTAATTTTTTATCCAACACTGAGTATTAGAGCGAATTAGCAGGGTGAATAGATTAAGTTTCTCTTATTATACGTGCAATAAAAAATCCGTCCATATTATGTCTTTGGGGCAAAATCTGAATATATCCCGCTTCCGCTGTATTGTGTAAATAGGTATCTGCAATCAATTCCTGTGGGATATAAGGCACTAGACTATCAAAGCTAAAATCCTCATTATTTTTTAGAAACTCTTTTACAACATCAAGATTTTCTTCATGGGTCATGGTACATGTACTATAAACCATAACACCACCGGGCTTTAAGCATTTTGCTGCACCTTCAATTATTTCCAACTGCAGCTTTGATAATTCTTTGATTTGCTGCTGATCTTTTCTCCAACGCAGATCAGCTCTTCTTCTCAATACTCCCAGGCCTGAGCATGGAGCATCAAGCAAAAGGTAATCAACTCTTTTTTCAAACAGCTCTCCAATTTTTTGAGCCTCTTGGTTTTCAATCTGAATAGATTTAATACCCAACTTACTTGCATTTTGTTCAATTAGTTTTAGTTTATGGTCGTGAATATCAAAAGCCAGAATTGTACTTTCATCATACGTAAGCTGTGCAAGATGAGTGGTTTTTGAACCCGGAGCTGCACAACCATCAATAATAGTAGTGTTCGGCAAGGGATTTAAACACCTGGCAACCAACATAGATGCTTCATCCTGCATAACAAATAACCCTTGGTTAAAAGCATCCATTTTATCTATTTGTCCAAAATTTGCTATTTCCAATCCCTCAGGTGCATAAAGAGTTTTTTTAACATCAATGCCCTTATCTACAAACAAAGCCATCAACTCATCAACCTGAATTTTAAGAGTATTTACCCTTATAGTATTGGGGGACTTTGAGTTATTATGCTTACACAGTGCAATTGTTTCCTCAACCCCATATTCCTTGACCCATCTTTCTATCAGCCATTTAGGATGAGAGTAAACAACAGATATATGTAACACCGGATCATCTTGGATATCAGGATAGGAAATATTATCTAAGTTTCTGGCAATATTACGGAGAACACCATTTACAAACTTGACACTTCCCGGATTTCCATACTTTTTTGCCAAATTTACTGATTCGTTACATGCTGCAGAAACAGGAACTTTATCCAAGTAGATTAACTGATATATTCCTGTCAGGATAATATAGTTGATCCATGGATCAATTTTTTTCAGGTTTACAAAACTGTCCCTTATCCATTCAAGGGTACCCTTGTTTTTTACAGTTCCATAAACAATTTCCGTAATAAAAGAACGCTCAAGAGGACTAAAATTAGTCTCCTTGAGCAGATTGTTTATAGCTATATTCGTATAAGCACCATTTTCTAAAACCTCAAATACTACTTTTAATGCTGCATTTCTTACTTTATCCATAAAAATAATACTCCTGTAATTTTAATCGCTCATAGATTTTGCTATTATAACAAATCTAACAAGCTCCAATGCGGTAACTAATACTGCAGCTACATATGTTAATGCTGCTGCTGTTAATACCTTTTGCACACCGGACATTTCTTGAGGCTCTACAAAACCCTGAGCTTGCAATTGTCCAACAGCTCTGCTGCTGGCATTAAATTCAACGGGTAAAGTTACTACTTGAAACACCAACACTGCTGCAAGCAGATATATTCCAGCCATTATAAAACCTTGGCTTGAAAATATAAGTCCTGCTATAATCACAGGAAATGCTGCCATAGAACCTATGTTGGCTACCGGAACTAAACTTGATCTAAGCTCCAATGGAAAATAGCCCTGATTATGCTGAATTGCATGACCCACCTCGTGAGCAGCTACCCCTAAGGAAGCAAGAGAAGTTCCTGAATATACCTCTGGTGATAAACGAACTGTTTTTGCCTTAGGGTCATAATGGTCAGACAACTTCCCGCTGCCCATTTCAACTTTAACGTCATAAATGCCATTATTCGCAAGCATCCTTTGTGCCACAACTGCCCCACTTACTCCTTTAGCAGAAGCTACTTTAAGGTATTTGCTAAAAGTTCCTTTCAGCTTAAGGTGGGCAACAATAGGTATGATAATTGCTATTATTAAAAGTATCCAAGTTATTTGCATAATTTACATCACCTCTTCTGTTAAAATCTAGTATTGACCATAAAGATACCTTACTATTTAATTATATTATAACGTATATGCACCCAAACAGCAAGCCCTTTAAACGCTTGATACTGAAAGATTTAAGGTTATAAATTTATCAAGCATTTTGGCTTTCAAGTTTTTATGAAACATTAAGATCCTCCTTTCCATATTCTTGATTTTTCCTTTTATGGATAGTAATATTAAATTGTCGAATTTTGACATACCATAACCAAAAGGAGGGGTGATATGCCAACAACCGGAGAGATACCGGGCAAAGGTACATATATGTGTATGGCATGTAGCCAAAGAGTTGTATTAGATGATACAACTGATACATTGCCGCCTTGCCCAAGTTGTCACCAGACCAGGTACGTCAAAGTCTGGTAACAACCACTTACTTGCCAGTAGAACTGTAACTCTACTGGCTTTTATATTTCTACGGTCTTGACCCAGAAGCAAAAAACTTTACTAAACAAAGCTATCTGTAGCCATGATGTAGCATATTGCTTATTATCTGTCCTATACTTTGTAACGTGATGCTTTAACATTACGCAATCTCTTTTCAATTTTTGTTGTACCCACTAACTTCCTGTTATAGAATATATTTGTCGGATATTCTATTAATTTGCAGAAAGGAGATGGTAATGTGACTAAAAAACCAGTCAAAGTAACTCAAGAAACAGATACTGGCAGAAACACGCACTTTAAAGACGTAACTACAGGAGTATCTATGACTAGAGCTCAATTTGTTAATGCGATAGAAGCCGGTAAATACCCAAACTATCATGTCAGAGAAGTAAATGGTGTTAAAACGCCAGTGTCAAACCCAGATGGAAAAGAGAAAAATAATCTGGGTTAACGTTTTGTAATTATTACTTAAATATTATTATGGGCGATAATATTCTCAGAGCTGATTGAAGCTAATAATTCACCTTCAATTGTTGCAATGTTGATTATTTTACTGCAGAATGCACAAGCTTCTAATTTTTGTGCATTTTTTTTATCTCCATTTCACATTTACACATTTAACTCTCTCCTTTTTCTTTTTGTCACCTATAACAAAGCACTTACTTCTTACGTGGCATAATAGGCTATGACTTATAAATCTTCTGCCCTTCCTCTACTTTTACAAAACCTACATTTCCCGCCCTACTTCCTGTACGCCTACTACAATGTTCCCGAAAGCGTTTATAATGGGTTGATGAGTGCTGGTTCAAAAGGTGGTTATTTTAACAACTTCATCAAAGGGCGTTACGGAGACACCCCAATCGGCTAATCAGTAATTACGAGCACTATAGTAGGGCCAATCAAACTGATGTGGAAATTTTTGTATGGCTCTACTGTATGTGCTTCAATCCCTTCTCTTTTCTTTAATTCTTCAACAAGCTCACAAGTTTTTACTTGCTCCAGAGATGGAGCCCTTTTTGTCTCTGCCAACTAACTCACCTATCCCTTCTATGCTGGTTTTTGTTGTTCGGTTTTAAATAAATAATTGAAGTCGCATTTATACAGATCAAGCAATTTATTAACTTCTCTTAGTTTGAATTCGCCGGTCTTTTTCTTCAGTTCGTATGATCTGCGGCTAAGGCAAAGTTCTTTGGCTACAAAATCATTAGTATGCTTATTTCTTGCCTGCTCAGCGTTTAGATTTGGAAACATCAAGTACCACCCCCTTTTTACCTTGTTTGCATTTCGCGAACTTAATGCTATTTTACTTTCATTTTGTGAACAAGTCAATAGTTTTTATGAAAAATGTTTTCAGAATGCGAATTTTTTTATTGCTATTTGGGAAGTATTTAGGTATAATTCCTACAAGGGGATGATATTTATGACTTTTGGAGAAAGGCTTCGCAGGTTTCGAAAAGAAAACGGAATGACACAAGAACACCTTGCTAATTGCATAGGAGTTGCTAAAACTACTATAACAGGTTACGAAAAAAACAGTCGTGAGCCTAATGTAATTAGAATCGCTAAACTTGCAGAAGCTTTAGGAGTAACAGGAAACGATCTATTAGGTATAGAAAAACCAAAAACAGCCGACAACCGCATAGAAAAACAATCATTAAGACTATTAAGTAGCTTCAACAAATTAAACGACATCGGCCAAAAAGAAGCCACAAAAAGAGTTGAGGAACTTACACACATAGAGAAATACACAAATAAAGAAATAGACCACTCCATCCCAATAGCGGCCCACTATGATGGAGAAATGGATGAAGAGGAAGAAAGAAAAATACAGCAAGATTTAGAAGAACTATAATAAAAGGGGTGATTTTAACTTAATATGAACATAATAATTTTAAAAAGAGTTCAAAAACAACTTGATAAAATGGATGCAAAAACCAGAAAGAGAATTATCGAAGGATTGTATGGTTTAATGGAAATACCCCCAGTAGGAGATATTAGCAAAATACAAGGTGAGGTTAAAAAGTATCGCCTGAGAATCGGAGATTATAGAATTTTATTCGCTTTAAACAATGAGGATATTACTATATATGATGTAGGTCCAAGAGGAGATATTTATAAATAATGGAGGTGTTAAAATGCAAACAGCTAAACAAGAACTAAATAAATACGTAAAAACTATATCAGAAGAAGATGCTGAGTTAATACTACCAATCATTAGGAAACTGGCTTGGCTATCTATTCAGAATAGTGGTGATCCTTTGACTAAAGATGAAGTGCTAGCTTTTGAAGAAGGAACAAAAGAACTTTTAAAAGGCGAGTATATTACCCTAAATGAGTTACAAAAGCAATAATGAATTCTACTGAAGAACCAACAGTAAACTAAACAGGAGTTTGCCATGAATATTTATAGTAAATTGCTCGTTGAAGCAGAAAAAAACAAAATGACCATATCAGAAAAACGTTTTAAATCCAAAGCCAAGGGTCTTATATATGGTAATAAAATAGGGATAAGTAAAGCCCTTTCTACGGAAGCAGAAAGGGCTTGTATTTTAGCTGAAGAACTTGGCCACTATCATACAACACATGGCAACATTATAAATCAGGCTATCTTAGGCAATAAAAAGCAAGAGCGTAAAGCAAGAATGTGGGCTCATGAAAAGCTAATTCCGCTCACTTCTATTTTAGAAGCCAACTAGGTAGGCGTACAAAATAAACATGAACTAGCCAAATTTTTAGGGATCACTGAAGAATTCTTAGAAGAAGCTATTAAACACTACAAAGAACGACATGGACTATATTACCAAATAGATAACTATTTAATATACTTTGAACCTCTAGGAATACTAGAGAATTTTTTTAACCACAAATATAACACATTTGTCAATATTAACATAATATTGCTGAATTATTTTCTTTCTCATTTCTCTTAAATACATAACCAAAGACACATTTAAAAAACTAAATATTTCGCAAGTCAAAAATCAGCAATAAAAACAGCAAAAGCACCCTATATAAAGGGTGCTTTAGTCTACATTACAAAGTATTAGAATTTACGCAATTTACGTATAGCATCTGGCTCTTTTGCTTGATGAAAAATAGCACCACAAGAAGTATTAGAAGCACGTACTGCACTAAGAATAGCTGCTCCTTTAAGTAAATTCATAGTAGCATTTTTAATCATTTTAATGGCCTCCTTTTTAAATATTGTGATGACGCATACTTTTAATAGAATAATAGCATGGATTTTTTAGTTTGAAAAGATTTCGCCATATGCACTTGTAATAAACTGCCTTTAATTCGCAACGTTCTTCTTGCTCTCTCTACGAACATCATAAAGAAACAGCATAAATCGGAAAACACTATCAGCATATTCAACATATATTTGACCAGATTCCTCAGATAATATTTCCCTTGCACTTGCCAGCCCTAGTCCATGATTATTTTTATCCGGTTTGATAGTTAATAGATTGCCCTCTTTGTCGATAATAGGTGTAATAGCATAGGGATTGGTTATAGTGATCATGAGTTCATTTTGGGCTGTAATTATAGCTTTTATTTGAATATAACGCTCTGGCTTGGCTACACGCCCGCAAGCCTCTATGGCATTTTCCAATGCGTTCCCCAAAATCATCACAACATTGGTTGCATCAAGTACCATATTGGCCGGAATTATAAGCTCAGTTTCCAAATCAATATCCAGGATTTCTTTCACTCTTTGTTGGTAGTAGTTTAGTATAGTATCAATAGGCATATTATCTGTAGCAATAATATAATCAAAGCTGCCTATTTTATCTGCTATATATTCCTGTGCTTTTGCTATTTCATCTTTTTTTAGATAATCATCCATTGTCAAAAAATGTAAACGTAAATCGTGTTTTGTCTTTGCTAAAGCTTTTTGAGAGTTCATTACAGCCTTATATTGTACCTCCCACCGCTCTAGCATTTGATCTTTCAGGCTGCTTTTTTCAAGGGTATCCAAATAATCTAACATTGTGTTATATAGCCAGATAATCAGGAACATAACAACTAAAACAATAAACTGTGCTACTATAACCTGAGTTAGATTTGTTCCTATTTCACTCACTGTTGCTGATATAATTAATAGATTAAGTAAAATTACTCCTGCTAATATCACCAAAAAAGCAACTGTATATATATTGGGAACTTTAAAATGTTTATATCCGGCTTTTTTATTTATAAGATTGTGAAACAGCAGCATGCTAATATACAAAAGAAGTAACAAAATAACATTGGAGACAGCTCTCCCTACACTTTGCAGATGCTGAATTTCCGGATAAATAGAGCTTAAGCTAAAAAAGCTAATTCCTTCTGAGACCACAAGCATAGTATATATAAAAAATGTGAACACGAGCTTTGCACTTACATTACCGACGAATAAAAAGGAGATAACAAAAAGGGACATTATAGTAAAAATCACATTTACCCATATATTCCCATAGATAAAAAATAGCAATGATGATATAGCTACATAAGCAGCAAAAGCAAGTAAAATCCATCTTTTGTTCGTAGCTGGTTTGAACATATAGGCAAAAGCATAATAAACTATACCCGCAAATATTAAGCCATTTACTATGTGAAAGAATATTTGATTAAAAACAGCACTTTCTGTCATATTACATCCCCCAATATTTAAAATAGGCTGCTGTCGCTTGATCTTTATATGCCTTATCAATAGAAATTTGTGGTATATTTCTACCTTTAAAGCTAAAGGTATTACCTCTCATTCGAGAAACATAGTCAAGATTTACAATATAGGCAGATCTGCAACGGACAAATCTGTCTTGAGGTAGCTGTTTCATAACATCATCCATGTTTGCAGAAAACTCTTTTAGCAAGCAACTAGTTTCATTGGCATCATCCCAAATATATACCTCAATATCTCCTTTATTTCCCCAAAAAAATAAAGATTTTTTTGTCTTGAAATATACAATTTTACCTATCTTAACTGAGTGGCTTTCTGTGCCAATCTTAAAATAGAACAAGCTTGATTCGCTTTCCAGCAGTTTCCGAGATTTTGCTAACGCATCAAGGGCTTCGTTAAATACATACTTCAGACCACTTTCATCAAATGGTTTACTGAGAAATCCAAGAATACCGATCTCACTCAAACCGTTATAGGAGGGTCCGTGGCTGGATACATAGATCATAATTACCTTGTCACCATCCGGTCTTTTTCTAAGAGCTCGTCCTACTTCAACACCGTTCATGACAGGCATTTCAATATCCATAAACACAATATGAAATACTGCCCCATGTTCAACATCGTGCAAAAAGTCTACACCGGATTCGTAAACAGAAATATCCACCTCTTCCTGCAGCTTTTGAACTTCTGCCATCAAATATTGGTGAATAATTTCAGCTATAGGTGCACTATCATCGCATATAGCAATGCGGATCAAAATGCATCACTCCTCTTTTGATAATTTTTCCATTTCCATGGCATATTATAGCATAAACTGCCATAAATATGTATTTTTTTGATAAAAATTAATTTAAATTTTTTTATTTTAACCACGATCATATGGCATATTCTCTAATATGACACTATTAACTTTTCTTTTTATGTATTTCCATACATGTTTACCATACAGTAATTCTTTAATAGCTGCCAAAAAGGCATCAACATCAGCTTCATCGTTATATATCCCAAAACTAACACGCACCATACCTTCAGGGGTAATACAACTTGAATCACCTTGCTCTTTAACTCCTGTTAAACGTCGTACATAAGGATGAGCACAAAAAGCAGCATGACGAACAGCGATGGCACGATAACCTGCCAAAGCACTTGCTACTTCTGCCGGCCTCATTCCATAAAGATTAAATACTGTAAGACCTATTCTATCATAAATATTTTCACTATCACCATAAAGAATAACTTCCGGAAACTCTTTCAGGCCATCTAGCATCCTTCTGGTAAGAAGCTGTTCGTGCTTTCTTACATACTCAAAGCCAATGTCTCTGAGTATCTCCGCTGCTTTTGCCATGCCTACTATGCCTGGATAATTGGGCGATCCTGCTTCATAGAGGTCTGGTGCCATCACATAGCTAATGGAATCATCACATACTGTCTCAACCATACCGCCACCATAAAACTTGGGTATATGTTTATTTAGCTCACAAGTAAGCCCAACCACAGCACCACTGCCAAAGGGAGCATACATTTTATGTGCTGAAAAAACAAAAAAGTCAATATTTTCTTCCGGTGTTTTACCAAGCATACTAAATTCACGGTGAGCTACAATTTGAGCTCCATCTACTATAATCTTTGCACCGTGCCTATGGGCTATTTTAGCGATATAGTGTACATCATTTACGTAACCAGTGACATTTGAGGCAGCAGTTATAGTAACATATTTAATTTTGCCCTTATGCAGCTTTAAAAGCCGCTCTACATCATCTACAATAAGACGTCCTTTATCATCTACTTCGGCAAATACAGTTTTGGCACGCTTACGCCAAGGCAGATCATTTGCATGGTGTTCCATGCGTGTTGTAAGAACCATATCACTCGGATTTTCAATGAGTGCACTTGCCAGTTTATTCATTCCATCTGTTGTATTACCTGCGTAGAACACGGTATAAATATCACTATTTGCTCCTACAAAATCTTTGATGATATCACGTACACGTATATATACTTCAGTAGAGTACTCTGATTTTTGCCCTTTTCCACGACCGATCGAACCATAATATCTGAGATGATCTTCTATTTCCTTCATAACTCCTTTAAAAGGTGGAGTGGTAGCAGCATTGTCCAAATTAATAGCCGGTACCATTCTTCCGTCATCAAGCTCAACAAGGGTATCCAATCCAAACATCATCCTACGCATACAATTACCATCATTGCCCTTCTCATATAAATCTTCAGCCATAATAAATGCTCCTTTCTTGCTTTTAAGCACAGATTAAACTTGAATATCATTATATGCGAAAGGCTATTTTATGCTACTTACGCTAACAACTCCGTCCCTGCCAAAGACCAATATGATGCAAACAAAAAAAGAGCCTGCTCTTTGTGTGAACAGACTCTTTCTTGTTATTTCATAATTTAAACTTCATTTTTTGTCTTATGCTAATTAGCCAAGTTGACTAATTACATAATATCCTGTGGTCTGGAATTGGGTCTCTCTAAAACTGTCCAGTCTCTAGGTTCCCAAAGCTCCGTCCATCTTTCATGTACTCTATCAGCTTTCATCTCAAAATCATGAGAATTAGTAGCTTCCTGGATATACAGATAGAACCATGCGTTTTCATTCATATTATCTGGCCATGTAACCATGTCAGGTAATAGATCATACACACTTTGCGGCTGACGGTCAAGCATACGATTGACAATTGCTGCTGCTTCTGCTCTGGTAATACTTTGATTTGGTCTAAAGTCACCAGCTCCAAAGCCTCTTATCCAGTCATATTGTCCTACCACATTGATATATTCTCTTGCCCAGTGACCACTAATATCATTGAAACGGTCTGATCCTGCGTAATCTACATCATCAAGAAAACGTGCTACTATAGTAACAAATTCTGCTCTCGTTATTGCCTGAGTACCTTTGAATGTACCATCAGGGAAACCATCTACTATATCAGCATTAGCTAATGTTGATACAGCGTTATTAAACCAGTTAGTTGATACTACATCACTAAATGGATTTCTTTGGCTCCATATGTGGACACGATAGTGGTCATCCAGCAAACGGAAGAAGATAGTTGCTACTTCAGCTCTTGTGATTGTGCTATTTGGTCTGATTGTACCATCTGGGAAACCTACCAAATAAGCTATATGATCACTTGTAAATACATCTAAATCAGGAAGATCTGGTCTTGTGGTATCGCCATCACCGTGGTGACCGCCACCACCGCCGCCACCGCCACCGCCGCTGGTAGTAGCGGGTACTATCACACCACCACACTGGGCAGTGCCAACTACTCTATAGCTATCGTTGGCATCTTTCAAAGTCGCTGTATTAAATATTATTCCACCTGCTGGTCTTGAATTCACTGTTACGTCAAATCTGATGACCATCTTACTATTTGGTGGCAATTCATCAATAATAACTTGAAGGTAACCATTGTCACTACCGTAAACGTAATCGTATACGGCTGCCACTACTGCACTAGTAGTAAGATCATATACAACCACACTAACAGTGCCAGGTATAAAAGATACATATGTAAATACATCTTCTACTACCCAGTATACACTATCTGTAACACTAGGGTTTGTTACTGTAATCTCATAAGTTACTGTACCCCCTATATTTACACTTGGTTGTGGTACTAATACTGTTGGTGCTGGATTATATACTTCTTTTGTGATATATACTGAGTCTGATACAGCCACAGCCCCATTTTCTGGTGCTGCCAATACTCCTACTGGTAGTAATAGCGTAAACAACATGGCAATTGCTATCAAAATACTAAGCATTTTCATTTCTCTGTTCCTACTTTTCATAAAAATCCCCCTTTCTTATAATTTTTCAATGTTTTATACTCATAAAAAAACAAACTGCAAAAAATACCTATATCATGCCCTTTGCTGACTTAAGGAGAAATCCCCTTATCTACATATCAGTAAAACCCCTGGCAACAACAGATACTTTTTGATGAGTATATAAACACTTTGACTTATTCTATAACATATTGACCAAAACTTCAAGATAGATTATGTTAAAAATACGTAAATTAGTAAATTTTATTTTTCCTCTACAAAATATTGCATAATATCTAAAATTATATTCTCTTTCCTGAATAAACTACTTAAAAAACTGAGTATTAGCGGAGGCTCTTTTTAGCTAAATCATCAGTCATAACAAACATTTATTTGTTGATTTTAATCACATGTCATTATATGTTAAAGGATATTAGCATGTTAATATAATCCAAGTATGGCATTAGCAATATAACGGATTTTTATATACAGCATACTAAAAACCAGGCATTGCTTTCAGCAAAAATCCCACTCCACTATTTATACAAGTGAGAGCGGGATTTTATTATTAAACTCATTGCTAATTTCCAAAAGGTTAGTAGCATTTTAGCTTAGTAAATAGTTTAGTCAGCTGCAAATACGTCAAATATATCATCTAACATTTTGCTTATCTTCTGGTGTAAGTAAAAGTCAGGCTATCAATAACTCGGCTGGTTAGCGTAAGCTGATTGCCTGTAAGTACATAGTTCCATTCTGCTGGGGCAATACATGTACTGCCGCATAAATCGGGAGTACTGCAAATTCTTAGTACTCCATTGCTTGTCGACCAGAGAATAGCCATTCCACTCATCGTTCCGCGACCACCAGTCTCGAACACATAATAAGGTGAGCCTAGCCAGAGCCATGTACCAACCAATGATGCCTGCGTAGCAGATGGTGCCTGTGGCGTTTGTGGCGTTTGCGTTGGTGTTGAGGTGGCTGCACGAGCACGGGCTATTTCACGTAATTGAGCTTCTGAAAGGGTATTGCTTGCTGTCTTAACTATTACTGTACCAGCATAAAAATCAATATCAAGTCCCAAGCTTTCACCGACAAAACGCAAAGGTAAAAATGTCCTGCCATTGATAGTTCGAGCAGGCACGTCCAATGTAGATGCCGTCCCATTAACTAATGCTGTAGTGCTGCCAATAGTTAAGACAATTGTGGTATTGCCATGCACCACAGTTGCTTGGCTTGTCGCAGGATTCCAGTTGACATCACCACCCAAGGTTTCAACCATAGCACGAACAGGAAGTAGTGTCCTGCCATCCACTGTAGTAGTCTCCACATTCACAAATTCTCCATCCAATAAAACAGGGGAATCTGCAAGAGCAGCCATACTACCAAAAATTATTAATAAACCTGTCAATAAAACACTTAAAACTATCTTTTTCATCCGTTACACACCTTTCTGCTTTTTATTTTTTGATATCTAAATCATTTACTAATCTTTTATATTCTAAAAATGCAGTCTTTGCCATCCCTTTTGGTATGCTTCTTTCTTGCTGCTTTTTGTTCAAACTTGCAAGCTGTACTATTTGTAAATTACTTGCTAATTTACTGGCTTTTGGTTTTGGGTTAAAGGAAAGGAAATTATGCTATCCTCTTCTTCATGAATCTTAGTTTCTTTATATAGAAAAAATTCAATCGCTTCTTCTACTGCTTTTAGATTGACCTGTGTATTAAAACATGGGCCCTCAGGCCTAATATTAAGTACACCCAAAACAGGTAGTCGTTTACTATCTTGGATACCACTGGTCAAGTCCCTCTCACAGGCAATAGCAATAACAGCCTTTGGCCTGAGTTCTTCTATAAATTTTCTTGCCAATGTGCCACCAGATGCAACTACCAACTTGACACCATATTTTTGGGCTAGATCATGCAAATCACCTACAGGACATTGTCCACATTGAATACAATTTGTCGATTCAATAGTAATTTTATGTAAACAATTACTTTTTTGAATACAATGGGGAGCTAGGAGCATGATTCTTTCGGGTGAAACAGTTAACTTTTTACACCTCACCAGCTGGTTGTTAACCTCAATAAAGGAACTTTTTATCACCTGTTTATCTATACCAAAAACTCGCCCTATATATAATGCAGCAGGAAATAAGGTGTTCACTGCCAAAAGCATTATATTTTGCAGTATAGGCGGCATATTCCGTTCTCCCAAAAGTGCAAATACCAATCCGGCAATACCAAAGCCCATAACCGAAAGAACAATACAGAAAATAACAATAATTGCTATAATTACAATTTGTTGATATGTCTCTGGACTCTTGAAAAATAAATGCCAGCTGAAAGCTAGTACTCCAAATAACAGAAGTAAACTAAAGCTTATTAAACCAATAAATATCCTTTTTTTAGATTTCATTCTGCACACTCCTGTTGTTTCAGATGTCGGAAATCGGATGTCAGAAGTCGGAAAAAACCTCTGAGCATAAATCCGACATCAGATTCCTGACATCTGACTTCCAATCTGTAGGGTTTTCCCTTTTAGAAAATCCCTGGCTGCCATTCTTTTCTTACCCGGCTGCTGCAATTCAACAAGCCTTATAACTCCTTGAGCTGCTTGTATATCAATACCACAATCTTGGTCAATATTGATTATCGTTCCCGGACTGGCATTTATTCCTTCCAGACTAATAATTTGACTCGTCCAAACCTTAAGGTCTTCTTCTTCTAATGTTGTATATGCTCCGGGCCAAGGATTTAATCCTCTTATAAGGTTATGGATATCAATGGCAGACTTTTGCCAGTCAATCTTTTCCATATCTCTTTGAATTTTTGGAGCATACACTGCAAGGGAATCATCCTGTGATACTTTCTCTATACCACCAGGCAGCCTATTTAACACCTCAACTATCAATTCTGCTCCCTGTACAGATAGTTTATCATGAATATTCCCCATGGTGTCATTTATATTAATTTTAATTTTGCCTTGTGCCAACATATCACCTGTATCCAAGCCCTTATCCATCTGCATTATGGTAATACCTGTTTCATCATCACCGTTAATAACTGCCCAATGGATTGGAGCTGCACCACGATATTTTGGCAGCAAACTGGCATGAACATTCAAACAGCCATACTTAGGAAGATTAAGAATTTCCTCTGGAATTAGCTGTCCATAAGCTACTACTACAATTACATCTGGAGAGATGCCTTTGAGAAGCTCCAAAACTTCTTTAACTTTTTGGGGCTGCTCTATTTGTAAACCAAGTCTTTCAGCAGCTTCTTTGATGGGTGGAGCTTGAAGATTTTTCCCCCTGCCCTTTTTCCTGTCAGGCTGGGTGATAACAATGGGTATTTCAAATTTTGAAGTATGTATTTTTTCCAGAGTAGGAACAGCAAAGTCCGGTGTTCCCATAAAAACTATTTTCATATTTATCACCTAATCCGTCTTTTCTATCTTTTTAATATCATCTGCAATATCAATGAACAAGACACCATCTAAATGGTCTATTTCATGTTGGAAAACTCTGGCTAATAATCCTTCCGCTTCTACTTCAATCATTTCACCATGTCTATTAAGACCTGTCAGTACAATTTTTTCATACCTGGTTACATTTCCTTTAACTCCCTTTATGCTCAGACAAGCTTCCTCACCTGTCTGACTTCCTTCTGAGTTAATTATTTCAGGATTGATCAACTCTATTAACTCTTCTTCTAAATCAACTATAATAACACGCTTTGGTACACCCACCTGTGGAGCAGCTAGCCCAACTCCATCGGCATTTCTCATGGTTTCTTGCATATTATCTAAGAGCTTTAAAATATTTGAGTTGATTTTTGGAACAGGTCTGGCTTTTTCTCTAAGTATTTCGTCTCCTTCTTTTACAATCTGATATATAGCCATTTAATACTTCCTCCTACTTGAATTCAGATTTCAAACTTTCCCCTTCCACAACTTTCTTGAAAATATACATAGTAACAATTAATCTTAAGTACCTTAACATAGTTAGTTTCTAAAATTCCAATGATTATATTTATCTTGCAAGGTTTCTTCTAAAATAAATCTCAGAGGAAAGGTTTTAAGGGTTTTTAGAGATACCCTATATTAGCTAAAACTATTGGGATTTATATCTATATTGATACTTATTTTATTGCTAAGTGAATTGTTTTTATAAAGTTCATCAAGGCAATTTTTAATTATAGGTCTTAGGTTAAGACCTTTTTCGTATTTTAAAAGCAGCTGATACCTATATTTTCCCTTAATTTTTGTTAATCCGCAAGGATTTGGTCCAAGAATTTGCACTAAGGTTGTATTTTTCTTGTTATTTATACTCTGAAACAAATATCTATAAAAGAAATCTGCACCTTTACTAACATGCTCCTCAATCCCGCCGGTAAAGACAATTCTTATAATCTGACTAAAAGGTGGATAACTATATATTTCCCTAAAACCTATCTCTTCTTTATAAAAAGTAAGGAAATCCTGATTTTTTGCATGAATTATACTTATATCATCCGGATTAAATGTCTGTATAATCACTCTGCCTTCCCATTCGCCTCTCCCTGCTCTCCCTGCTACCTGGGTTAGTAATTGAAAAGACTTCTCTCTGCTACGAAAGTCAGGAAGGTTTAAAGTTGTGTCCGCTGTAATAACTCCCACCAAGGTTACATTTGGAAAGTCTAATCCCTTTGCTATCATTTGGGTACCAATGAGAACATTTGTCTTTCCCTTGGAAAAATCATCTAAATATTTATTCACTACTTCTTTTTTATCTGCTATATCCCCATCTATCCTCATAACATTAACACCAGGAAAGAGGCTTTTAAACTCATGTTCAACTTTTTGAGTACCTAAGCCATATGGTTTCCAGTCCTGAGAAGCACACTGGGGACAATCTTTTGGAACAGTCTGGCCGAAACCACAATAATGGCAAAGCATCTTTTTACTGGTATGGTGATATGTTAGTGAAACTTCACAATTAAGACATTTCAAAATATAACCACAATCACGACATAAAACAAAGGAAGCAAACCCTCTTTTATTTAGATACAAAATAACTTGTTTATTGTTAGCAAGGGTTTGTTTAATTTCCTCCTGCAAGCTTTTACTAAATATACTCAGATTACCATCTCGCAATTCATCTTTCATATCTATCACTTCTACAGTTGGAAGCTTATAGTCATTTACCCTCTTTGGCAGGTTTAGTAAACCCATCTTTCCGGATTGAGCAGCTAAAAATGTTTCTAAAGATGGTGTAGCACTCCCAAAAAGGGCAGGACAATTATGCCACATTGCTCTTTTTAATGCAACTTCTTTTGCATTATATTTCGGATCATTATCCTGCTTGTAGCTAGTATCATGTTCTTCATCAATTATAATAGCACCTAGTTTTTTAACAGGAGCAAAAACTGCCGAACGTGCTCCAACAATTATTTTTTTATGACCAAACTTAATAGCTGCCCATGCTTCGTATCTTTCTTTTGGAGTCAACTTACTATGTAAAATAACTAGACTATCTGGAAAGCGGGCTTCTAGTCTTTTGACAATTTGTAATGTAAGAAATATTTCAGGTAATGCAAGGATACATTGCAGGTCTTTCTGCAAACAATATTCCATTATTTCCATATAAACTTCCGTTTTACCGCTGCCTGTTACTCCATGCAAAACATAGGGAGCATATTTTTTATTTTCAATGTCTTTCGCAATTACTTCAAAAGCTTCTTGTTGTTCTTTGTTCAGTAAAACAGGTTCCATTACTTTTGCATCATTTTGTTCATACTCTTTAACTGCAATAATTCCTTTATCTATTAATTTTTTTAAGACAGACATATCCAAATTGCTTTTATCAATTAAATCCTGCACAGAGTAATTAAGGCTTTCTTGTACTATCTTGATAGTTTCCCATTGTTTTGGAGCCCTTTGCTTCAAATAATCAGTTTCTTTAGCATCCAACATATCTACATTAAGTACTGCCTTTAAAGAGCTCCAGTCTTTCCTTCTTTCTTTTTGTTTTATCTGGTAATGCTCTTCAATATAGCCCTTGTCTAACAGCTCTTTATAGGCCTTTTTGTAAGACTTAAGTTCATTTTCCAATATATCATAATCAAGCCATTGATCCAGGACCTCAATTTTATTTAAAAGTTCCCGGGCAATAGATGATAAGCTATCTTTATCTCCTTGTGTAGTAATTTTAAACTTTCTTAATATATCAGGAAAAGCACCAACTGGTATGAACATTTTTAGTGCCTTAATTTTAGTTGTTAAATAATAATTGCTTAGCCAATCTGCAAGCTGCATCTCTTCATGGTTTAGACTCAAAGCAGGACCTAAAACATCTTCTATTTCTTTTAACCTGGCGTGCTGCTTATCATGGGATAGTTCAATAACATACCCATATTTAAATGTGTTTCCAAAAGGTATGAGCACCAAACTACCTTCTGCCACACTAGCTGCCAAGTGTGATGGAACCAGATATTGAAATGGTTTATCAAGAGATCTATGATGATTATTTATTATTACATTAGCATATAGCTGTGTCACTATTTGATCCCATCCTATTAAACAAAACTTTAGTCAGCACAAATGATACCATTATATTATACCAAACTTGTTCCTATTAGGTAAAAAAAAGTATTTAATGCTTAAAAAAATTAAGGCTGATGCAATAGTTTTTGCATCAGCCTTTTCTAAATCTAAGTTGTTTTTCTTATTTATCTTTTTTCTCTGGCATTACAAGAGCATCAGCTATAATTTCCACAAGGTTTTTAATGTGTACATTAACACCATGATGCTTAGTTCCCTCATGCAATCCATCTAAACAGTTATGACATGATGTTGCTACAGTCTCAGCTCCAGTTGCTGATATTTGATCTGCTTTAACTTTACTGGCTGCTAATCTTCTCTTATTATATTCTGACATGGTAAGCATTCCGCTTCCAGCACCACAGCAGAAGTTTTCCTTGCCATGTGGAGTCATTTCTTTAAAGTTTGAAACAGCTTTACTTAGTATATATCTTGGCTCATCAAATATACCACCGTTACGACCCTGGCTACAGGGATCGTGATACGTTATAAGCTCAGGGTGTTTTGTAGGATCAAGCTGGATTCTACCTTCTCGAATATACTCTGCCATTAGCTCATTAAAGTGTCTTACTTTTACACCATAATTTTTTCCAAGCCAGTTTTCGCCTTCCCATCTAAACACACGATAACCATGGCCACATTCAGCCATTACGACTTCTTCTGCTCCGAGATTAAGTGCAGCATTTGCTAGTTCTTGTGAATTTTTCTTTGCTTTAGCATCTTCCCCGGAGAACATAGCGTAATTTGTTGTATCCCAAGATTCTGTACTTACACACCAATTCTCTCCTGCTGCATGATAAATTTTAGCTGCAGCTTTTATGCTTAGTGGTGAGTACTTTGCTTCACGTGGGTTAACTGTATAGATCATTCTTGCACCTTTTTTGTCATAAGGAATCTTTGCAGTTGGATCATCCAGATCCTCTTGCAATTCTTCTTCCATCCATTCAAGCGTATCAATAAGGTCTTCTCTGGTAACTGCCATATTATTGCCGCTTTCATAATGGACATCAATAGTAGCTCTTAATCCCGCTGGAGTAAGGCCCAAGTCTGTTAGAATAGCCCTGGTAACACGCATAATCATTCCCGTATCTATGCCCATAGGACAGTTAACAGTACAACGACGACACAAGGTACATGAACCATAAGCACCATCAACCATTTTATTTATATATTCCTCGTCTACGTGCTTAACTGCTCCAAACCATCCCGGAATTTTACTGCCAAGCAAGTCGTACTTACCTTTATAGACTTTTCTAATCAAATCTGTTTTATATGCCGGAACCATTTCAGGTTCACCCAATGCCCTATAATAGTGGCAGGATTCAGCACAAGCTCCACAGTGGGCACAAACGTGTAAATATGATGCCAGCTGTCTTGTAAGTCTCTTTTCTAAAAGCTCCATTACTTTTTCATTGTGTGCCATTCAAATCAACTCCTCTCTTTACATGTAAATTCCTCTACGTCCAAAGTGCTTACCCATAAAATAACGTGCAAAAGGCCAGTATAGATAATGTGAAATTTTGCTAAGTGGAACATAAATCAGTAAGAATGTAGTAAACACTAAAAATGCTATAACAATTCCATGATTTCCTGTCATAGCAGCAGTTCCTAATAAAAGGAAAATATTTATGATTATTATTGAAAAGAAATCGTCCTTAGAGCTGATTATTCTTTTCTCAGGCTTGGAAAATTTCTTTACCATTCTCACAACACCAGCTAAGAAACCAAGACCCATTACTATCATAAATGCACCAGTAACTGCTGTTGGTAATAATAATTCAGGCCAATAAGGTATTATAAAAGAAACAAGTATAGCGGCAACAATACCTACGTGAAAAACAATAAATTCTAACCAATTATCTGTTAAATTCCTACTACTTTCCATAGCTCCAGGGCGTATATTTACTGTCAATGAGCACATAGCCCCTTTTTGTGGATCACCTTTGGGTATAGAAATTTCCTTTACTAAACGATATCTAGTTAATAAATAAGCTTTATAAGAGTAAACCAGAATTAAAAAAACCAAAGCTAGTGTTTTGATTAGAGAAAGTGTTCCGTAATCTGCTTTAACAAATGAAAAATCCATCATTTCCCCTCCTTAAACAATTTAGATATAACTCTCATTCCGTAAGACAACTATATTATTAGTATCCTTATGACAACACCTCCGCAATCTATACTTATTGCTCACTTAATTATTATAAATTTTACAAAAAAAAATAGCTACTATATTTTTTAGTTCTACAATTAAATTTAAATAACCTATTATTTGATCATTTGAATATTTTATGTTGTGCATAAGATATTCAAATGATCTAAAGTCGGTCGTCAAAAGTCGGAAGTCGAACTTCTAAATTTCTGCTCAAATTGTTCGCCAAATGCCCTCAATCTGACTTCCGACTTCCGACTTCTGATTTCTGACTCCTGTTATATCCCTGCTTGTTGCCTCAATATTTCAGCTTTATCCGTATCTTCCCACTTTACATTTAAGTCTTCCCTACCCATATGACCATAAGCTGCCAGGTCACGATAGATTGGTCTATCTAGATGCAAGTCACGGATAATAGCTCCGGGTCTTAGATCAAAGTCATTTTTTATCAATTGGATTATTTTTTCATCAGAAATTTTTCCTGTTCCAAAGGTATCAATCATAATTGATACAGGATGTGCTACACCAATAGCATATGCCAATTGAATCTCACAACGGTTAGCTAAACCAGCTGCCACTATGTTTTTTGCAACATAACGAGCCGCATATGCTGCTGATCTATCTACCTTTGTGGGATCTTTTCCTGAAAAAGCTCCACCACCGTGTCTAGCCATACCACCATATGTATCAACAATTATTTTTCTTCCTGTAAGACCAGCATCTCCTTGAGGACCACCTACAACAAATCTACCTGTAGGATTAATAAAATACTTTGTCTCGTCATCCAATAATTCTGCCGGAATAACCGCTTTGATAACATGCTTCAAGATATCTTCTTGGAGAGTTTTTTGCTCTACCTTATCTTTATGCTGAGTTGAGATAACTACTGTATCTACGCGAATTGGCTTATCATTTTCATATTCAACTGTAACCTGTGCTTTTCCATCAGGACGAAGATATGATAAAACTTTTTGCTTTCTTACCTCTGATAATCTTTTAGCTAATTTATGTGCTAACGAAATAGGCAAAGGCATCAATTCCGGTGTTTCGTCACAAGCATAACCAAACATCATTCCCTGGTCTCCTGCTCCTATTTCATGGACTTCTATTTCTGACATTTCTTCTGGTGGAGCATCCATTGCATTGTCAACCCCTTGAGCTATGTCAGGAGACTGCCCATCAATTGCTGTGATAACTGCACAAGTTGAACAGTCAAAACCGTATTTAGCACGTGTATAGCCAATATTTTTGATAGTCTCTCTAACAATTCTGGGGATATCAACATAACAATTAGTCGTAATCTCCCCTGCAATCAAAACAAGCCCTGTAGTAACTGTAGTTTCACAAGCAACTCTGGCATTGTGATCTTTTGATAATATTGCATCTAATATACTATCAGATACCTGATCTGCAATTTTATCTGGATGGCCTTCAGTTACTGATTCTGAAGTAAATAATTTTTTAGTCATCCTTGTTCTCTCCTTTCTGCTCCTTCAACTTTTTAAATAAATCTAAATCTATAATTTTATTGATTATAATATTAGCAATCTCTGTTTTTGGTAATAAATCGCTTTTAGTAATGCATCCATTCCTATCAAAAATAGCAACTTGATTGTTTTCAGATGAAAATCCTATTTTAGTATTCGAGACATCGTTAGCAACTATAAGGTCTGCATTTTTCTTTATTAATTTATCCATTGCAAACTTTGCCAATTCCTCTGTTTCAGCAGCAAATCCTACTAAAATCCTACTGCCCTTTTTTAATCCAAGTGCTAATAGTATATCAGGTGTTTTTTGCAGCTTGATGATTAGTTCATCTGAAGTTTTTTTGATTTTATTTTCTTGTATATTAATTGGCGTATAGTCAGCAACTGCTGCTGACATTATTATAATATCCTGTTCAGTATGATTATTTAAAACCTCTTGATACATTTCTTCAGCTGTTTCAACAACAATGTGCTTGTCCACATAACAATCGGGCTTTTCTATTGTGGAAACAACTGTTACATTGGCTCCCAGCTTCATCGCAGCTTCCGCAAGAGCATATCCCATCTTTCCGGAGCTTCTATTGCCTATATACCTTACCGGATCAATAGACTCCCTGGTGCCGCCTGCAGTAACCATTACATTATAGCCCTGTAATGGTTTATCAGGCTTCAGGATATTACATATTTCTGCAAATATTTCTACAGGAGCCGGCAATCTGCCTTTTCCGCTAGTTCCACATGCCAAATACCCCTCATCAGGCTCCATAACAAAAGCACCCATTTTTTTTAGCCTGCTAATATTACTTTGAACTGCTGAGTTCTGATACATGTTTATATTCATTGCCGGGGCAAAAAAAATAGGACATGGAGCAGCCAAAAGCAGTGATGATAATAAGTCATCAGCAATTCCGTTGGCAAACTTGCCAATAATATTCGCAGTTGCCGGAACTACTGCCAACATATGAGCATCCTGAACCAGTTCAATATGTGGGATATTTTCTTTAGTTTCAAACATATGTACAGATGTGGGATTTCCGGTTAGAGCTGAAAAGGTTAGAGGTGCTATAAATTTTTGAGCGGCATCGGTCATTATGACCCTAACATCTGCTCCATTTTTCACTAATTGGCTTACAAGATCACATGCTTTATAGGCAGCTATACCACCTGTAACACCAATTAATATTTTTTTATTTTTCAATTTCATTTTATAATTGCCCTCATTTTCCCTTATGCATTTTCACCTTCTAAGGGTTCGGAACTTTTGTATGCTATTTCATATAATGCCACTGTTACAGGTTTCCCTTTTATTATCTGTCCATTTTCACCACTAATTACTTCTTCTTCTGCAGCTTTACGAGCCATTTTAGCTGTCTTTACTACTAAAGAATATTTATTGCCAACCTTTTGCAATAACAAATCTAAAGGCGGTTGATTCATATCACAAAACTCCTTTTATTCAAATTTAATTTCTCGTCTATGAGGTTTACATTTTTCAGCTATAATAATTGACCTAAGCTTCTCCGTAGCTGTTTCTATCTCATCATTTACAATAACATAGTCATATTCTGACACATATGCCAATTCTTCCTGAGCACTTTTTAAACGTTTTGACATATCTTCCGGTGAGTTTTGCCCTCTGGTTTCAATTCTTCTTCTTAATTCTTCAATAGAAGGCGGAACTATAAAAATAAAAACTCCCTCGGGATATTGCTTTTTTACATGCAATGCCCCTTGTATATCAATTTCTAATATAACATCTCTACCTTGAGCAATGCTTTCTTCTACGTTACTCTTGGGAGTTCCATAGTAGTTGCCATATACTTCAGCCCACTCTAGACAACCATCAGCATCTCTTAACTCCAAAAATTCTTCTGTAGACATAAAAAAGTAATCAACCCCATGTTTTTCCCCATGTCTTGGGCTTCTAGTGGTAGCTGATATTGAATAATATGCATCTGGAAAATAATTCTTCATTAAATTACATAGAGTCCCCTTACCAGCACCTGAAGGACCTGAGATCACGATTAATAATCCCGGCGTATTCACTTTTTCATTCGTCTCCTGAATTATTTGTATTCTTAGTAATTAACCTCTGTGCTACTGTTTCCGGCTGTACCGCTGATAAAACAACATGGTCACTATCTGTTATAATTACAGCCCTTGTTCTTCTACCATATGTAGCATCTACAAGCATTCCTTTTTCTCTCGTTTCTTGAATGATCCTCTTAATGGGTGCTGATTCTGGACTTACGATAGCAACAATTTTATTAGCAGATACTATGTTGCCATATCCAATATTAATTAATTTAATAGACATTAGCTTCCCCTCCAGCAAAGATTATTTTATTCAATATTTTGAACCTGTTCCCGCATCTTTTCAATATTTGCTTTAAGCTCTATCGCCAGGTTACTAATATCATAATTATTACTTTTAGAACCTATTGTATTTGCTTCTCTATTTAGTTCCTGAATTAAGAAATCTAGCTTTCTACCAACAGCTTCATTTGATAACAACTCTCTATCTAACTGCTTGAGATGGCTTTCCAGCCTGATTATTTCTTCGTCCACACTCATTTTATCAGCCATAATTGCTACTTCAGTCAATAAGCGGTTATCATCTACTTCCCAGCCACCCAAAGCATCCTTTAGCTTTTTTGATAGCTTTTCCTGATAATCCTCTATTATCTTGGGTCCTTTTTCTTTTAACTGCTGACATGAATTACTAATAAAGCCCATTTTTTCAGCAAGGTCTTTATAAAGTTCAAGACCTTCTTCTTCACGCATTTTAAGCATTTGCTCCAAGGCCTGGCTAAGAGAGTTTTGCAACAGTGACCAGTACAAATCTAAATCCTCTTCTGGCTCCTCAATACCCAGTACCTCTGGCATATTTGCAATATCTATAGCCCTAATTTCTTTAGTAATAGGTAACATATCAGATATTTCCTCTAAAGCTGAATAATAAGCTTTAGAAAGAACTTTGTCAAGCTTTACTTGTCTTTTTTGTTCTCCTTCATCTTGTACCTTAACAAAAACATCTATCCTGCCTCTGGAAACTTTTCTCTTTATTTCACTTTTGACTCTTTCTTCCAAGAGGGTAATATTTCTAGGCATTTTAACTGACATATCCAAAAACCTGTGGTTTACTGATTTCAGCTCAACTATCCACTTTCTACCTTCTCCGGTAGTTTCCCCTCGACCATACCCTGTCATACTTTTTATCACAAAAATTCCTCCAAGGATACATCTTTTATCTATTATAACACCCAGTAAGTACAATTGACAATTTAAAACATTTATCATCTATCTCTCTACGCTAATTTTCTGCTCATAGGCTTTATAATATAATGATGGATTGCTGCAACATAAGTCCTCCATCCGGCTACAAGGAGTATTATTGACCAATGAAGCCAATTCAAACTTGTAGTTTGAAAAATAGGCTGTAATGTAGGTAAATATATTACTGTCAATTGCATTATTACAGAAAAGACCACAGCCCCAACTAGAATAAGATTTGAAAATATACCAACTTCAAAGGGAGAATGTGTCTCAGACTTACAGTGAAATACATAAAAAAGCTGTGAAAACACTAACGTGGTAAATGCCATAGTTCTTGCTAAAACTATATCTCCATCTCCAAGGTACAATGCCAGCCAAAACACAAACAATGTCGCCGCAGCTATCTGTAAACCCCTTATAACTATTTTTTTCCCAAGACCGTTACTAAACACACTTTCCTTGGGTCTCCTTGGTTTTTTTAGCATTAAATCTTTATTGTTATTATCAACACCCAGAGCCATTGCCGGAAGACCATCTGTAACTAAATTCACCCACAAAATTTGTATAGGAATAAGAGGTAAAGGCATCCCCATTAAGGCAGCAATGAACATTACCATAACTTCACCAACATTACACGATAAAAGATAACGAATGAATTTGCGAATATTATTATAGATACCACGGCCCTCTTCAACAGCCGCTACTATGGTAGAAAAATTATCATCAGATAGTACCATGGCAGATGCTTCTTTTGTTACATCCGTCCCTGTTATACCCATAGCTATACCAATATCCGCCTCTTTAACCGCCGGTGCATCATTGACTCCATCACCTGTCATAGCTACTATATGGCCTTTGTTTTTTAAAGCTTTAACTATCCTTAGTTTATGCTTGGGGCTTACTCTGGCATATACATTTATTCCTTCTGCTTTTTTCTCCAGTTCTTTATCACTTAGTTTATCCAGTTGACTCCCATCTATCACAGTTTCAGACGAGTTGGCTATTTTTAATTCCCTTGCAACAGCTTCTGCAGTAACTTTGTAATCTCCCGTAATCATAACAGGTTTAATGCCCGCCCGTTTACATTCAGCAATTGCTTTTATTGCACTGGCTCTAGGTGGGTCAATCATACCTGCAAGTCCGGCAAATACAAGACCCATTTCAATTTTCCTGTCATCATTGTGATCATCTGCTACTGATAAATTCTTGTAAGCCATCCCAAGAACACGTAATGCTTTACTAGCCAACCTAATGTTTTCATTAAAAAAGTGTTCCTTTAAAGCTCCTAAAAAAGGTTCTATTTTCCCATTTATCAATATATGGGAACAACTTTGCAGGATAACCTCCGGTGCTCCTTTTACATATGATACCTTATCACCATTATAGCTTTCATAAATGGTGGACATTTTCTTTCTGTCAGAATCAAAAGGTATTTCATGAATCCTTTTTGCTTTTCTTTCAATAGTTTCTCTCCATATACCTGCTTTAGCCCCTAAAACAATTAATGCACCTTCAGTAGGGTCTCCATTAATTGCCCAAGCTCCTTTTTCCTTCTCTCCTCTCATTAAGCCATCAATAAATATATCACCTTTTTGCAACCTTGAATTATTACAAAGTACACTAATTTTTAGCAGCTGCATCAAATCTTCGTGTTTTTGGTAATCCACTTTAATACCTTGCTCTAAAATATCACCCTTGGGATCATATCCTTCTCCGCTTATACTAAAAACGGTACTAGCTGTAGCAACTTCCCTTACAGTCATCTGGTTTTGTGTTAACGTACCTGTTTTGTCCGAACAGATTACAGTGGCACACCCCAGTGTTTCAACAGCCGGCAATTTTCTAATGATGGCTCTTCTCCTGATCATTCTTTGAACACCAATAGCCAGAGCAACTGTAACTATGGCAGGTAAACCTTCCGGAATAGCTGCTACTGCAAGACTTACACCTGCCATAAACATTTTAAGGACCGATTCTCCCCTTGCAATTCCGATAACTACAACAGCGGTACAAATAACAAGGCAAAGGGCTACCAACCATTTACCGAGACTAGCAAGTCTTTTTTGCAATGGGGTTTCTTCTGTTTTAACAGACTGAATAAGTCCGGCAATCTGCCCCATTTCTGTTTTCATGCCTATAGCAACAATTACTGCAACTGCCCTACCCCTAGTTATTGCTGTACCCATATGAACCATGTTATTTCTATCGCCTATGCTAAGATTATTTTTTCCTATGAGGTCAATCCTTTTTTTCACCGGATGAGATTCTCCAGTTAAAGCTGCTTCCTCCACTTCAAGGCCAATTGCCTCAATTATTCTAGCATCAGCAGGCACTTTATCACCTGTCTCTAAAAAAACAATATCTCCCAGTGTCAATTCCGAAGCCTTGATTCTTTTTCTGGAACCTTCCCTTAGAACAGATGCCTCAGGAGCAGTCATATTTTTTAATGCTTCCAATGATTTCTCTGCTCTGTATTCTTGAAAAAATCCCAAGATAGCATTTATAAAAACTATCAAAAGTATTGTAATAGCATCTGCATATTCTTTTAATATGCCTGAGATCATTGTAGCTCCAAGAAGAATCAGGACCATAAAATCAGTAAATTGATTCGCAAAAATTTTCCAAGGATTAATCTTGGCTTTCTCTTCTAATGTATTTAAACCATATAATGACAATCTTTTTTCTGCCATACTGTTATCCAGACCTTGCTCTTGATCTGTCTGCAACACCTCTAAAACTTTTTCACAGCTTAACTGATACCATTTATGCTCCCTTATAATAAGTCATCTCCCCTTTTAAAACAGAAGTCAGAAATCAGAAGTCGGAGGTCAGATTTATTATCCAAGCTCCATTTTATAATCGCAATTGGCCTTGCCAATTGCCTCTAGTTCAACTTCTAACTTCCGATTTCCGACTTCTGCTTAGACATGTACATATAAATCTTTATTCATGTCCAATAAAAAAAATGAGAGCAAATTGCTTAACTTAAATTCCAGTGCTATACTTAATTCAGATGTCCGTCCTCAGAAGTCGGATGCTGCATAAAAGAAGGAGATGGAAACTATGGCTTTTGACGGAATTACGATGAACTCTATTAAGCAAGAACTTCAAGAAAAAATCTTGGAAGCACGCATAGATAAAATTTATCAACCCAGCTCAAGTGAAGTATTATTGAACTTAAGAGGGCATGGGGAAAACCTTAAGTTACTTTTATCTGCACACCCTGTATATTCAAGGGTCTGCTTAACTCAAAAAACCTTTGAAAACCCTAAAAGTCCTCCTTTATTTTGCATGGTTCTTCGGAAACATCTTGACGGAGGGAGAATCAAAAAAATTGTTCAGCCTTCTTTTGATCGGATATTAGAAATACATATTGAAAATCGCACCGAATTGGGCGATATGGTTAACCTTATCCTAGTAATTGAGGTTATGGGTAAACATAGTAATATCATTCTCTTAAACCAAGAAACGAAAAAAATTATAGATAGTATTAAAAGGGTATCTTTTAGTACCAGTCAATATCGCCAGGTTTTGCCGGGCTTAGAATACATACTGCCTCCAAAACAAGATAAACTTAACATCACAGATTTATCACAGGAAATATTCACTGATAGGCTATTATCACAGGAATTGACTCTTGCTATTGAAAAAGCCTTGCTAAATACAATTATGGGCTTTAGCCCGTTACTGGCTAAGCAATTGACTACAAAGGCTGGTTTGGCAGGACAACATCTGGAGTTCTTTGGTGAATATGAATTAAATCTTATATGGCAATCTGTAGATCACTTAAAAAATACAGTCACAAACAACGCATACGAACCAGTAATATTTATTGACAGTATGGGTCAATACAATGGATTTTCCCCAATAAATATACCTGAATATCATAACGGCAATGTAATAAAGCTCACATCTATAAACGAAACAATTGATAAATATTACGATTGGTCATTAAAAAATAATCTCTTTACGTCAGTAAAAAGCAATTTACAAAACACAATTAATAAAGAAATTAAAAGATGCGAAAAGAAGCTTGGATTACAGCTTGAAACAGTCCAAGCAAGTAAAAACTCGGTTCTTGATAAAGTTCTTGGTGAACTTCTCACTGCTAATATGTACAAAATAAAAAGGGGTATGGAAGAAATCCAGGTGGAAGATTATTATAATAATAATGCCCTCGTTTGCATTAAGCTCCAACCCGAACTCACTCCTGCTGATAATGCACAAAGATATTTTAAAAGATACAATAAAGCAAAAAATGCAGCTAATAAAGCTGCAATTCAAGCAGAGCAATCCAAGGAAGAGTTGGCTTACCTGGAATCATTAAGTTTTTGGCTTTCAGAAATCAATTCCCATGAAGATTTCTTGCAAATAGAGCAAGAGTTAATTGATAGTGGATATTTAAAACCCAAGAATAAGCCCAATAACAAAACCGAAACTGCTAATAAATCCAAGCCTGTTCCTAATACTTATGTTACTAAAAGCGGTTTAAAAATACTTGTTGGGAAAAATAACAAGCAAAATGACTGGGTAACCTTTAAAGCAGCTAAAGACGATGATCTCTGGTTTCATGCCAAAGGTATACCAGGATCACATGTTATTCTAAAATTGGAAGGCAAAGAAGCTTCAGATGAAGAAATAGAAGCAGCAGCCCTGCTGGCTGCACTTCACAGTAAAGGAAAGTTTTCTGCAAAACTGCCGGTAGACTATACCCAGGTCAAAAATGTAAAAAAAATTAAGGGTGCAAAACCAGGGCTAGTCACCTATGAAAATAATACAACAGTCTTTGTTACTCCGGATAAGGAAACAATTGATGCTTTGGTGACGTACTCACAAAATACAAATTCCATAGAATAACAAAAGCATCCCTCGGGATGCTTTTATATATTAGACTACATTATTATCATGGTTTTTCCTTAATAAGAACTTCGTCAATGCCATCAGTTTCTTTCAATAGGACAGCTATTACTTCATCTGTTGAAGTTGGAACATTTTTGCCTATGTAATCAGCTTTAATGGGAAGCTCTTTATGACCCCTATCTATCAATACTGCTAACTGTACTATTTTAGCCCTACCCATATCAGCCATAGCATCAAGGGCTGCTCGTACAGTTCTGCCAGTATAAAGAACATCATCAACCAAAACTACATTTTTACCTTTTAAATCAAAAGAAACTTCTGTTTTATTTAAAACCGGTTTTTCTGCAAGGCTACTCAAATCGTCTCTATAAAGAGTGATATCAATAATGCCTTCCGGAACCCTACGACCTTCAATTTGCTCAATGATTTCATTCAAACGTTGAGCTATAGGCACACCTCTGCTCCTAATACCTATCAGCACAAGATCTTCTGTACCTTTGTTTTTTTCAATAATTTCATGTGCAATTCTTGTCAGGCTTCTACGTATTTTATCTTCATCCATTATGAGTGTTTTAGTCTTTAAATTCATATCCATTTTAAAACCTCCGATGAATTTTAAATGAAGTATAACTTAACCAATTGCCAGTCGTCAATATTAATCTTTCAATCATTCACCTTTACTACGCAAGATTTTTATCTCTTCTGGATAAACGTCCATGCCTCCCGGAGTTTCGAGAATAAATGGTATGTGCTTAAAAGCATCAAGTTTGACAAACCCTTTAAAGAAATCTAACCCCAGCTCTCCTTCACCAAGTTCAGCATGTCTATCTACTTTGCTACCCATAGGTTTCAGGGAGTCATTTAAGTGAAATGCCTTTAGCTTATCAATCCCAATAACTTCATCAAACTTTTCCAAGACACGATCTAAATCGTTTTTCAAATCATATCCTGAACAATAAACATGGCAAGTATCAAAGCATACTCCCAGCCTGTCTTTATAATTATTATGCTCCATAATTGCCGCCAGATCTTCAAAAGTGCCACCTACTTCAGTTCTTGCACCAGACATTGTTTCCAAGATAATCATTGTATTATCATTAACTTTGTCTGCTTTACTAAAAATCTGATCCAATGCTTCACTAATCCTTTTAGCTCCGATCTCTACACCACTACCTAGATGGTTTCCAGGATGAATACAAAGATAAGGAACATTAAGCCTGGCCAATCTATGTAAATCATCTACTATAGTTTCAATAGCAAAATCCCAAGAATCACCATCAGGTGATGCAAGATTAATAGTATAAGAAGCATGGGCTACTACTGGTCCAAATTCCAACCCTTTCAGCAGTTGCAAATACCCCTCTACATCCCCTTCATCAAGGGCTTTTGCTTTTGCACCCCTGGGATTTCTAACAAAAAACTGCATAGTATTTGCACCAATGCTGTGGGCAGATTGAGCTGCCTTAGCAAAACCCTTTGAAATGGACATATGAGCTCCTATATACATCAAAGCACCCTCCTTAAGCAAAATTCAAATTACCTAGGGTTTTGTTAATGGTTTTACAGCGAAGGGAATTCCGGCTACTGCACGGAACTGACTGGAGCTGGAAAAGCATTAATAAAACCCTTACACCTCAGTCGTCTGTTATCTAGCCTTCTCCAATAACTCTAACAATTCTTCTTTTTCTAAATGATAGTCTTTATTACAAAAATGGCACACAAGCTCGGCCTTTTCTTCTTTGTTAATAATATCTTTTATCTCTTCTTCACCCAGGCCAATAACAATTTTTTCAATCTTATCCTTACTACAGCCACACTCAAAGTCAATTTCTTTTTCTTCATGGATCACTACATCCCATGGCTCACATATATACTTTACAATATCCATGCTTTCTTTGCCTTTTTCAATATAACTGCTTACAGCACCTAAGCCAAAGACTTTTTGTTCTACATGAGAAATAATCTCCTCTGATGCACCGGGCATTAATTGAACCATATATCCCCCAGCACCTTTGACTGCTGTATCTTTGCCCACCAATACACCCAAGCCAACAGCCGTAGGTATTTGCTCTGAGGAATAATAATAATTTGATAAATCATCGCCTATTTCTCCACTAATAAGTGGGGAACTGCCGGTATACACTCCTTTAAGCTTTAGATCTTTAATTACATAAATCATTCCTTGTCCCACTGCACTGCCTATATCCATCTTGCCATTTTCATCAGGCTCAATATAGACATGAGGATTACTTACATACCCTTTAACCTTTCCATTGTTACCAGCCACAGCCAAAAGAACTCCCAGTGGCCCATCTCCATCAATCCTAATAGTAGCTGTTTCTTGATTCTTTAGACCTGCACCTACCAGCAATGCTGCTGTCAGCACTCGTCCAAGAGCTGCTGTTGCTGTTGGATATGTACCATGCAAAATATGTGCTTTCTCCACCAGCTTAGTAGTATTTGCAGCAATTATTCTAATATTTCCTTCCGCAGCAGTTGCTCTTACAAGCTTATCTCGCATCATCATTCTCCCTCTCTTTTAAGACATTTAAGCCCTTTTCAAAATACTCAGGTAAAGGTGCCACAAATTCCATATAATTGTTAGTACTTGGATGGATAAAACCCAACTTCTCTGCATGAAGAGCCTGAGCAGTAAATCCTAAATCATTTTTGCCTCTGGAATACTTAGGATCACCTACAACAGGGTGATTAATATAGCTCATATGCACCCTGATCTGATGTGTCCTGCCAGTCTTTAGTTTTGCTTCTACATATGTATAATTTTTAAATATTTCAAGGACTGTAAAGTGTGTTTCAGCCATCCTGGCATTCTTAACTCCAACAGCCATTTTTTTTCTATCTACTGGATGACGACCTATTGTTGTTTTTATAATACCTGCTGGCTCTTTTATATTACCATAAACTATTGCTTTATATATCCTATTTACACTATACTCTTTGATCTGCTCAGCCAGGCTTTTGTGAGCCAAGTCATTTTTGGCAACTACTAGCACACCTGACGTATCTTTATCGATTCTGTGGACTATGCCCGGGCGTAAAGCACCATTAATGCCGGATAGATCCTTACAATGATACAGCAAGGCATTAACTAATGTTCCGGAATAATTTCCGGGAGCAGGATGTACCACCATACCCTGTGGTTTATTTACTACAGCAATATAAGCATCTTCATATAAAATATCTATAGCTATATTTTCCGGTTTAATGCTTATTTCTTTGGGTTCAGGTACTGATAGAGCTATTTCGTCCTGCTCTTTCAACTTATAGTTGGCTTTTACAGAATTATTATTTACCTCTACCATACCGTCATTAATTAATTTTTGAATTTGACTTCTGCTCATTTCAGGCAGCATACCGGATAAAAAAACATCTATTCTTTTCTCCAAGTCATCTATTTCTACAACAAAAAACTTCCTCATATCTTTCCATCCTGCTCTTCTTTTCCGACCTCTGTTTCCTGCTCTTCTTTTCCAACTTCCGTTTTGCAATTTATGGTTTCTAGTGGTTCTATTTGTACTTTGTGATTTGTACTTTGTGATTTGTCTTCATCCGGCCACACTAAGATTTGCCATGCAATTATAATTGCTCCTACTACAATAGCTATATCCGCTATATTAAAGACAGGCCATATTCTAAAATCAAAAAAATCTACTACATAAGAGAATCTGATTCTATCTATAAGATTGCCAGCAGCACCCCCGGCTTGCAGTGCCAGACCAATGGTTAAAATAGTATTTTGACGTGCTAGTTTCCAGTATACCCCGACCAACAAAAAAATAATTGCTATTGTAACAACTACAAGAAACATTGTCTGTCCTTGAAATATCCCAAAAGCAGCTCCGGGATTTTTTACTAAGGTTATGTGAAAAATATTTTCTATTATAGGTATGCTTTCATGCTGGTGCATGTAAATTTTAACTAAATACTTGGTAAGTTGATCAATTATTATAACTACCAAGGCGACTACAGTAAATATCAAAATATTGACCTCCAATCATTTACAAGCTAAGTTAAGCCATTGAAAGAATTGTAACATTACTTACCCTTTCACACAAGTAAGGCAATCAGAAAAAAGATCTTAGATTTAGCCATAAAAAAACCAGCCCTTTTTAAGGCTGATTTTAAACATGCTTACTCTACTTTTAGTATTATCTCTCTCTTCGTCAACAGTGGTTACAGCAACGCTTATAACAACACTTCTTCTTTGGACGACAAATTATAAACATCAATAAAATTATTATAATTAATTTGCAATCCTCTTCTTCTTCAAATTCAAATCTAGTACCGTTCTGGTTAATATCATAATTATTGTACCCTTGTGGAAATGGTACAGTCCAGTTGCCTTCCATATTCAAGATATGTGTTGCATACACTGCATCGTTTTGTGGTTCACGATTGGTTGCAAAGTCTGCCCTATTACTAGAAAACCTAACACCGGGACCTGTAATTCTAAGCACATCAAAATTAGTTGTATATATCCCTCCACCTTGACCATTGCCATTGTCTGCAGCCACATTATTGGTAATTTCAGCAAATCCAAAAATATTAACTTCACCATCAGATGTATATATGCCGCCTCCAAAACTGGCTTCATTGCCGCCTATAGTGCCACCCTCCATGGTAACTACACCAAAACCAGGAAATTCGACACGACCAAAGTTATATATACCACCTCCATGACCAGCTTCATTACCGCTTACAATGCCGCCCCTCATGATAACTATGCCAAAAGTAGACATTACGCCACCACCAGTGTTGCTGGCAGTGTTGCCGCTGATTTCACCATCTTCCATGATTAGTGTACCGACCTCACTATAAATACCACCGCCAGAGTGGGCTGTATTGCCGGAAACTATACCACCATTTATAAATATTTCAAAATCTATCTCTGGCCATGGACCTGTAGTAAATATACCACCACCAAAAAAAGCATAATTTCCGATAATGCCAGCGTTATCATTTATAATCACTCTGGACCACTGATGAAGATATACTCCACCTCCTTCTGAATCAATGGCATTAGGGCCTCCGGCATTAATATTATTTCTGATGCTTGCATTGTCATTCATGGTAATAGTAACACGTATGTTAGCATAAATCCCACCACCTGAAGTAGGAAAATCAAAAGTAGGATGACTAATTTGGTTGCCTTCAATGGCAGCATTATTATTCATGGTTAAATTACCCCATTGAATATGCATCCCGCCACCACGTAAGGCATTATTGTTTCTAACTGTAGCCTGGTCATTCATAATTACTGCAACATCAGGTCCAGGGTTAAATCTACCAGCATATATACCGCCGCCACCACCAGCATTATTATCTTCAATAGTAGCATTATCATTCATTTCAAAATTGCCGCGATCAACAACAACGCCACCGCCAAGCCCAGCTTCATTACCACTAATAGTGGCATTATTATTCATTTCAAAATTGCTGCGGTCAACGAAAACACCACCACCCCTGGAAGCTTCGTTTGCGAAAATTATGCCATTGTTCATTATAAAGAAGCTATCAGGAGCAACAAATACACCACCACCACTGGCGGCAATTCTACTGACGATGGATCCATTAAAAGCAGTCATATTATTATGAATTTCACCACCATTCATGATGAAAGTGCTGGCATCACTTACAATGACACCCCCTCCATTGCTAACGTTATTTATACTGCCTGCTCCCGTAGCTGTATTATGGGAAATTTCACCGCCATACATAACGAAGGTACTGGCACTGTCAACACTAACACCTCCGCCGTTGCCATTGTTAATCGCATTGCCACTGATCACACCATCATACATATTAAAGACACTACCATTTTCCACCCGAATAGCACTAAGTGTAAAGCCGCTAATATTCAATCTGCCGCTGAATGAAGGATTTTCTTCACCTAAATTAAAAATAGCATCATTAACTATAAATGCACTCCCAAAGCTGCCTATTAATGTCCAATTACCATCGCCTGCAATAGTAATGATTCGACCTGTGGAAACAAAAACAGGCCCCAAAAATACCACATCAGCACTAACCAAAATTATTGTATCAACTCCTGGAGTGGCACTATCGATGACTGTTTGCAAATCTACGCTATCACTACCAGGTGGTAATATTATTGTTGGCATTATCCAAACCTCCTTCATTACTTTTTCATATAGCACGGCAATTTTGCCTATGAATATATTTTATTCAACCATCTCAGATACGGTTACTCTTACTATCTTTTCACACAGAAAGAAGGTTCTTAATATAATCGTAAAATATCTAAACCACCACATGAAATCTCAATATCTCTACATAAAAAAATCAGCTCCTTTGCGGGCTGATTGATAATGCTTTTTCTTGAATACCTATTCAACTGAGAGTTGTCCATTAAATCATAGTCTTACTTCTCTTCCTTAAATTTTTCACTTTCAACTTCATCCATAGCTTCATAAAACATCCCATCTCTTCCTCGATAGTAAGGAATACCTTCTACCATTTGCACTGCTCCTCTGTCCTCATCAAGGTCAGTACCGCCATAATATGATCCTGCACCAGACCCGTGAGCATGTTCATTCCACCGTGCCACATCCTGCCAGGTATCTTCCCGATCCATTTCTTGTTTTTGCTCCATATATGCCGGCAGTACCTTTTCTTCTATAGGCCTTGGAGTATTATCACCTGTTTCGTATATTTCAGCTCTGCAGTGAATACATTTTGTTGTTTCAGGCAAAACATCCAATCTATCAATATCAATGACTTGTCCACATTTATCACAATGTCCATAAGTTCCTTCGTTGATTCTATCCAGAGCATCCTCAATTTTGTTGAGTTGTATTCTAGCATTATCTAGCAAGGCTAAATCTTTGGATCTCTCATAAACCTCACTAGCAATATCTCCGGGATGATTATCATAAAGGGACAACTCACCAATAGAATCTTGCATGGATTCCTGCAATCCTGTATTTTGAAGCATCTGTATCCTTTCTGTTATTTCATCTTTCATCTTCTGCAATCTATTACCGTATTGTTCTAGCTGTTGTTGGTTAAGCAGAGCTAACACACCTCCATTGTAAAGTTAGAGAAGTTCTTAATTAGATTCTTCCCTAACCATACGCACAATATCAGCAATAAAGTCACTAATAATCGGTAAGTTTAGCAGGACTATTTCTTGCATCATATATAATACCAAAGTTCCTATAAGGGTGAAACCAACTGCCATCCCAAGACCTCTGGAAACTCCTGTTAAAAAATTAAGATACATGAGTTTTTTGGGATTTTCCAATAAACTTACATAATCACTAATTTGTGCTTTCTCCAGCACATATGCCAATTTATGTATTTTTTCTTCCAATGATTCATTATCTTTTTTCTCCAACCTATAGCCCTCCAAATAACATATTTGTCATATATGCTCATTTTACTTCTTATTTCATGTTTTTGAAAGTGTTTGTATCTAGCTATTTAATTATTCATACGAGCATAACATGTCAATGCTGTTGCAAAAGCTTTATGTTATTAAGACAAGCCACTAAATGCAGCTTAGTTTAATTGTAGCTAGTCCAATATTACTATAAAATTACACCGATTGTATCATACATGATACAATCGGTGTAACATATTACCACTGCTTATGCTCATGCCTATTTCTACGCTTACAATCCTGTACCAGTGGATCCTCTATTAATACTACAACTTGAAATTCGTGGGAATGCCCATCTTCGCATGTTGTGTGTCCTTTTGCAAAATGCACATGTTTCCCATGTCCTACACAAATTGCAGGACCCGTTTCAATATTAATTCTGTGGTGATGGTCATCAAAAAAATCTGTATTCACACAAAGATCATGTCTATGGCTGCCACAAGGCATGGGTATAGCATCTGATGAAATTGTACAAAAACGGTGATTATGCCTTTCACGCCTTGCACATCCCTTTTCTGCTAACTCAACACTTCCCTGACACTCATGGTCATGCCTTTGTCTTCTATGATGCTCGTGATGTCTATCTCTATGCTGATGCCCATGTTGATGACATTGCTCATTACGTCTTTCTCTATGATCGTGACATTCTTGGCTCATTATAAAACCCCCATTAGAATTTTTTTAATATGGAATACTTTTTACTGTATCCATATAAATCCATAATATGCTAAATATATCCCTAATGTTAATACATTTTACCTAAAAAATAGGTTCATTTAATCTGAGATATAATTAAATCTACTCTCATACATGATATATCCGATTTAGCATCGTATATTATTCCCAGCACAATCTATTGATGTAGAAAATTGATATCTATGGGAATGACCGCTACCACAAGATGTATTTCCGGATATAAAGTGTATATGTTTCCCATTGCCTACAAAGACTGCAGGGCCACATTCTCCAGTAATTCTGTGGTTATGACCAAAAAAATCTGTACTAAACGAAAATCGATGTCTATGGCCGCCACATGATGTAGGCATCACATCAAATAGCATTGCTTTACCACGATGCGTATGCCTATCCATACCTGCTGATTCAAGACTAAAGCAAATTTCGTGGGAATGCATTCCTCTTAAACGAAGTGCTTCTTTTTGCTCATTATCGTTCATTATAAAACCTCCATTATGAATTTTTAAATATGGAATACTTTTTGCTGCATCCATATAATGCATAATATGCTAAATATATATTTAATGTGAATAACTATTACAGCATCTAAAGTCGCGTTTTCTTTAAATGAAACTTTATTCAGCAGTGAATCAGCCAGATGATAAATTAAAAAATCCAGCTAAGAAAGTTTCTTGACCTTTTTTAACTGGACTTTAGTTTATTTCTTCTTTAGTTATCTTACCACATCAAGACACCTTGGGCACAATACTTCATCTGCCCCTGCCTGAGGATTATCACTATATTTCCAACATCTTTCACATTTATCACCAGCTGCTTTACTTACTAAAACAGCCACTTCAAGCTCATCTGATTTGTATGCACCAGCAGGCATACTATCTGTCATGGGGCCAACTTCAACACCAGAGACAATAAATATCTGATCCAAAGGTTCTGATACATTATCAAGAATTTGCAGGAAATCTTGGTTTGTATAAATACGAATACTGGCATCAAGGGAGTGACCAATGGTTTTTTCTTGCCTTGCCAATTCCAAGGCTTTGGAAACCTCTTCACGCAGACCCAAGATTTTATCCCATTTTGCCTCTAAATCTGCATCCAGATAGCTCTCATTCAATGTTGGATACTCTGCCAATTGGACACTTATCGGATCACCTTTCTTCTTAGGCATATAACTCCATACTTCTTCAGTTGTAAATGCCAACACAGGTGTCAAAATCTTTACAAGCGATGTTAATATCTCATAAATAACTGTTTGACTTGATCTTCTTAAATTGTGATCTGCAGGCATTGTATACAACCTATCCTTACAAATATCCAAGTAGAAGGCACTCATGTCAATAACACAGAAATTATGAACACTATGATACACAGTATGGAACTCATATTTCTTATAAGCATTTGTTACCCTATCAGTCAGTTTATGAAGTTTAAGCAAAGCCCATTTATCTATCTCTGAAAGATTTTCATATGGCACCGTATGATTTTCCGGTTCAAAGTCATACAAATTACTCAACAGAAAGCGGAATGTATTCCTTATCTTCCTATAAGATTCAGTCATTTGCTTCATAATACCGGGAGAAGCAGCAACATCACGCCTGTAATCAGCAGATGATACCCACAGCCTTAAGATATCTGCTCCCATTTGTTCGATAACATCTAATGGGTCTACACCATTACCAAGGGATTTGGACATCTTTCTACCTTTCTCATCTACCACATATCCATGAGTTAAAACCTGCTTGTAAGGAGCACTTCCCCTGGTCGCTACAGCAGTTGAAAGGGAGGAATTAAACCATCCTCTATGCTGGTCACTACCCTCCAGATACATATCTGCCGGCCATCTAAGATCAGGGTGAACAGCACATACAGCTTCATGGCTTGAACCGGAATCAAACCACACATCCATTATATCGGTTTCTTTTTCAAAGGTTTTCGAACCACAATCGGGACATTTAAATCCTTCCGGCAATAATTCCTCCGGAGCTTTTTCAAACCATACGTTAGAGCCACGCTCTTTAAAGAGCTTTGAAATATGCTCAATAGTTTGGTCATTGATAATTTCCTTTTTACAACCAGTACAGAACAAAATTGGAATAGGTACCCCCCAGGTTCTCTGTCTCGAGATACACCAGTCACCACGATCTGCCACCATATTGTATATTCTTTCTTCACCCCAAGCAGGTATCCACTCAACATCTTTAATTGCTTTAAGAGCTGCCTCTCTAAATCCATCTATTGAGGCAAACCACTGCTCAGTAGCTCTAAATATAATAGGAAATCTACATCTCCAGCAATGAGGATATTGATGCTTAGTAAATTCCAGCTTGAATAAATATCCTTTATCCTCAAGCTCTTTTGTTATTTCCTTATTTGCCTTATCATAATACATCCCTGCAAATTGTACAGCCTCTTCTGTAAAAACTCCTTTATCATTTACCGGAGAAATTACAGGCAAGTTATACTTCAGTCCCACTGCATAATCCTCAAGACCATGTCCTGGAGCAGTATGAACACAACCTGTACCTTGCTCTAAAGTAACGTGATCTCCCAATATGACCAGGGAATCTCTTTCCAACAGTGGGTTAGCACACACAATACCTTCTAGCTCTTTCCCTTGGAATTCTTGTAAAACCTTATATGCTAATTCCGCCTTTTCCATCACACTTTGAACAAGCTCTTTAGCTAAAAGGAATTTACCCCTTTCTGTATCCACAAGGACATAATTAAACTCCGGATGCAAAGATATTGCAACGTTAGCCGGCAAAGTCCAAGGCGTCGTTGTCCAAATCATTACATAAGTGTTCTCCGCCGGAATAACACCTTTGCCATCCTTAACAGGGAAATTTACAAATATAGATGGAGATGTTTTCTCTCCATACTCTACTTCTGCCTCAGCCAAAGCAGTTTGGCAGTCAGTACACCAATAAACCGGCTTTAAGCCCTTATAAATATAGCCTTTTTTGGCCATCTCACCAAATACTTTTATTTGGACAGCCTCATATTCAGGGGCTAGTGTTAAGTAGGGCTTATACCAATCCCCTCGCACACCCAGCCTCATAAATTGCTCTCTTTGAACATCAACATATTTTAAAGCATAGTCTCTACAATGATCTCTGAATTCAACAACACCAATTTTACTCCTATCAAGACCCAAGTTCTTGATAGCTTGCTGCTCAATAGGCAATCCGTGGGTATCCCAACCGGGCACATAAGGTGCATCATATCCTGCCATTGAATAATACTTAACAATAAAATCCTTAAGTATTTTGTTTAGCGTAGTCCCTAAATGTATACCACCATTTGCATAGGGCGGGCCATCATGAAGTATAAATTTTGGTTTATTTTTGTTTTTTTCCTGAACCTGCTTGTAAATATCTTGCTCTTCCCAAAACTTTAAAAATTCAACTTCCCTTGTGGGTAGATTAGCACGCATGGGAAAATCCGTTTTTGGTAAATTTAAAGTTTCATCAAATTTTGCCATTTCTATAAATCACCTCAATTATCTAATATCGTATCAAAATAAATAAAATCCCTCAGTCTTTAAGGACGAGAGATTCCCGCGGTACCACCTTACTAGGTATTATTATATAAATACCCTCTTTCTAGCAGCTAGATAACGGAAACTAACCGCCCCTTCCTACTTAGCTTTCAAAAGGGGTATTCACAGGTGATTTTCAATAGTGTTCTGCTTCCGGCTTTCACCTTCCCGGAATCGCTACTAAAAGCATAGCACTACCTACTCTCCTGATCATCACATGTTAATATTGAAACGTAAGTCATTTTATCTGAGATTATACCACAATTTAATTTTTAGTCAACTTTTTGTTCATTAGACTGCTTATTAGATTCATCGACTTGTTCTTCACTAACTACGCCATTCTGCTCGCTAACCAAATTTTCACTGGTGGCTGCTGCTTCTGCTAAGCCTCCATCTTGTGATATGGATATAAATGCATCATCTTTTATAATGCGATATTGTGCTTCAAGGAAGGATAATGCCTTAAATTTATAGTTGCTAAACTGACCAGTGAGGTATTGAAGCTCTCTTTCCTTTTCTTGAACCTCTTTTTGAACATCTTCAAGAATTTTTTTGGCTTTTAATTCCGCCTCTTGAATTATGACTGCTGCTTCTCTCTCAGCCGCTCCTTTCAAAGTAGTGGAAGTTTCCTGAGCCAGCATAAGAGTAGAAGATAAATTTTCTTCAATATTTTTATACTTACCAATATCACTCTCTAACCTCTTAGCACTTTCCTTGATAACTTGGTTTTCTTTATGAAGTTTTTCATAATCAACAAGAACCTTATTTAAAAAACTATCCACTTCACTCTGATTGTAGCCCCTAAAAGAAACTTTAAATTCAACATTTTGGATATCTAAAGGTGTAATAAGCATTTTCAATCCCCCTATCAGACGTAGACACCAATCTTTAACGCTATTCTATCTTTTCGCGTAGTCCCCATAACCTCTATCACTGTGATTCGCCCTTTTCCCTGAACTGACAATACATCTCCCTCACCAATTTGGTAATCAAGCCGTGTCATAGGCTGCCAGTTTACTTTAACCTTATCTTTTTTGACCAATTCAGCAGATTTGGTTCTGGATAAAAAGAAACCAACACTCAACACAGCATCCAGTCTCATGGAAGTTACAGTAGCTTTGATTTCTTTGAGTGTATTTTGAGGTAATATAAGAGCATCAGCTCCTTTTTCCTCCCCAGTTACAGGCACAGGACCGATTGAGCTAATGTTAGAAATAAGATAACCGGCTATCTTACTATCTGTCAACACTTGAACTAACCCTGCATTAACAAAAATATCTCCAAGTTTGTCCCTTTTGATACCGGATGCCAGTAATGCTCCCAAAACATGTCTATGGCTATTTTCAAAAAACTTAAAGTTGCCTTTAAAAAAAATAAGGGAAATAGCATCTTCCTTATCTATTTCAAGGTATTCAGGAGTAATATATAGCTTTTTTCTTTCTGCATCTGGATAACCACCCCATATAAAAAACTTTACCTCTTGTATACCTTGCAAAATACCTGAAGCTGTATTTATAGTAAAAGGGTCAAAGAAGTCACTAACTTGGGGTTGGGATTTCTTTATACAGGCTTCTACTTTATCTAGAATATGGTGCATTGCCCCCAGTTGTTCATTATCCTTAATATGGGACAAAACACGTTTTCTATCAAAGTAACCCATTGATAAAGTTTCGAAGTAAGTTGATTAATATAATAGCTATAATGGGTGAAAAATCTAATGGCAACAATATTGGTATTAGTTTTCTAATAGGACCCAAAATAGGTTCGGTTACTTCATAAATAAAATTTATAATGGGATTATTGGGACTCCCTATTGGTATCCACGATAAAATCACTCTAGCTATAATTAGAATAAATAAGACATTAAAAGCTGCATTTATAACTGCTGCCAAACTCATGTTATTAACAACTCCTAACTTTCACTAGTTTTATCCCATGATAGATATTCTTCTTTTACAGGGCTATTCTTTACCTCAGTAAGGTTAACTATGCTAAAACCCTGGGGTAGAACCATGACAATATTAGGATTGACTTTATGCATGGATCCGGTAATTGCATATGTGGTTCCACTTAAAAAGTCTAAAATTCTTTTTGCTAAATCTTTTTCAATTGATTCCATATTTACAATAACAGGTTTGAAACCTCTTAAATGATCAGCAATATTTTGTACCTGCTCATAATTTTCTGGACTAATATATACTATTTTAACAGGTTTACTTTGATGAATACTTATCACATTGTTGTTATTTTTAGTACCATCCAGCCTGTCCATACCAATGTCTTCCGTAGATGATTTAGATAGTTTATCATCAGGTATTTCTTCAATCTCAAAACCTATCCAATTACATAGTTTATGCCAATATTTTTTCATATTAATCCCCCCCTAGTGTATGTTCAAAAATTTCCGAACCAATACGTACCATATTTGACCCTTCTTCAAGGGCTATTTGATAGTCATTACTCATACCCATTGAAAGATATTCTAACTCAATCCTCGGTATGCTAAGATCGTTTAGTTTATGCTTAAGGTTTCTTAGTCGCTCAAAAACGTAACGAGTATCCTCCGGGTCATTTTCAAATGGTGCCATTGTCATTAATCCCTGCACATTAATATGTTCCATCTCAGACAGCTTCACCAAAAATCCTTCAACATTTTCAGGTGATATACCAAACTTACTGGCTTCCCCTGAAGCATTTACTTGAACAAGACAATTAAATTTATAATCAGCCAGCTCGCCTTGTTTATTTATTTCATTAGCCAAGCTTTCTCTGTCTAAGGAGTGGATTAATGATACATTATTAATTAAGTATTTAACTTTATTTGATTGTAAGTGGCCAATAAAGTGCCAGTTTACTTTCGCTTTAATACTTTCGTGCTTTTCCAAAAAATCCTGCACCCTGTTTTCACCAATGTCCTGAATACCATACTCAATTACCTGCTTTATAATATCTGCACAGACAGTCTTTGTCACTACTACTAATTTAACTTGTCCTGGTGAATTTCCTCCTTTAGCTGCACTTTTTTTGATTTTCTCTCTAACTTGTTCAATTCTTTCCAATAAACTATTCAAAAAAGAATCTCCCCCGTATTATCTATAACCTAGATAATCCATCTAATAGCATATTTAAAATTGATATAATAACTAACCATAGTTCCATTTTAACATACTGTTTAGAGGTTTCGTCAAAAGTTGACAAAGTCCTGCTTATTTACAGTACTTGTGGATTAATTACCACCGAATGACCGGAAATTTCACGAGTAAGCAGCACTTTATCCGAAACCCTTTCCAAAATCTCCACACTCACCCAATTATATGAACTACGGGTTAAAGTACGAGTTTGGATATATACTCCCGGTTCACCCTCAACATATACTATTGCTTCTTCCGAAATTAGATAGCCCGCCAGCCTGTCCAAAACAAGAGTAAAACTTTCCCTACGAACATTATGAAAATCTTCCCCGGGATTTATCACTCTACCAAAGCAAAAAATACTTTCCTCCGAAAACCCCACATCTGTAATACTTACCCTATATTCATTCATATCATTTTTTAGTATGATAGAATTTTCCCTTAGCTCCGAAAGTTCAAATCCCTGCCTTATTACATACTCCTTTGGGAAAAACAGTATAAAGTTCACATCAGAGAAGGGATTAATAATTCTAAGTATCGGCGTTCCACCCGCAATAAGATCTCCGTCATTCCTACGCCCTCTATATTGATCAAAATCTCTATTCTTAATCTCTATAAGATCTATATCACCAATTTGCCTGTCTCTAAGAAATTCTTCAAAACCATCCGTATAAAAGCTTACTATCCCTGCACTATCAGCAATAATTTCTATTTGGTTATTTATTCCCTCTAAAGTTTGATTAGTTACAGTAGCAATCTGTTGATTAACTCTAATCCTTTCTCCTTCAGATAAGCCATCAAAAGATATATGACCCATGTTAGGAGATCTAATTATCTTTTCATCACGAATTAAGATAGCTTCAACAGAAAATTCTGTTGAAATGACATGGAATTCCGGTTTTACTGTCCTTACTACTTCATTCGAAGCAAACCAAATGCCTGTAAATAGCAATATCAGCAATAAAATAGACATAGCTATCCAAGCTCTTTTTTTAATTCTTAGTTTTTTTTTCAATGCATCACCTGCTAAGACCTATGATAGCAGCCATCCTCCCAGTTTGACCCTTATCACGCCGATGGGAGAAAAAGTGTTCTTGACTGCAATTGGTACATAATCTACTAATATAGATATTTATATCTTTCAACCCGGATTCCTGCAAAGATATTTTATTTGCCTCCCATAAATTCAAAAAAATTCTTTTCTCTGCTTGTCTTATTATAGAAGAGCTGCTTGAGTAAGCCTTTTCCATAGGTTGTAATACTCTATCATCCACTTCATAACAACAAGGCCCAATAGATGGTCCTATAACAGCAATACAATTCTCTGGATTGGCACCAAAATTTTGTTGCAATTCACTAACAACATTTGCTCCAATTTTTAACATGGTACCTTTCCATCCGGCATGAGCTATACCTATGGATTTAGTTTGTGGATCAAAAAAGTATAGGGGAACACAGTCAGCATAATAGGTAGTCAGCAAAATCCCAGGTTCATTAGTAATCATTCCATCAGCCGAAGCCAGGAAGTCTTCATATTCAAGCATGCCCTTACCCTTATGGCTTTCATTAACAACAACAACCTTATTACCATGAACCTGGTCTAAGGCAACTGCATCTTCCAGTGAATATCCTAAAGAATTGACAAACCTCTTGCGATTTTCTACCACAGCACTCTTTTCATCCTTTACATGCAACCCCAAGTTTAATGTATCATAAGGTGAAAGGCTGATACCGCCCTTTCTGGTGGAAAATCCATGTACTATTTCTTGAAATTCCTTTAAAGGTTCAAAGGTATAATATAAAAGTCCGGCATTTTCTTCTAAGTAATAAATAAAAAACACCTCACTATCAGTCGTCGGAAGTCAAAAAACTTCAAGCCTTAAGACCACAACGTGGTATTTATTTAATTATATTGTAATTGTCTACTCTTCGTCAAATGAGTAATCTCTCAGGATATTATTTGTGATTTATGATTTATGATTTATGATTTGTAATTTGTGCTTTGTAATCTGTAATTTGCAATTAATCATTTGACAAAAAACTTTTCTCTTCATGCTTGGGGTCTGTAAAACTGGCTAGTTCCACGAGTATTACATCGGTTCCCAGCTTTTTGATTCTATCCCACGGAACTATTATATCTTCATTCCTGCTAAAGAAACTAAAAAAACTGCCGGTTCCAGGCAATATTATAGACTTGATTTTTCCTTTCTCCAAATCAAGCTCTATATCTTTAATCTCACCCAAGCGTTTTCCATCAACTATATTAATTACCTCTCGCATCCTCAAGTCCGAAATTTTCAACAAAATCCACACCCCCATACCGACTACTATTTGTCCACCATGCAACAAAAAAACCTCTATAACATGTATATGTTTTGAAGGTTTAAAAATGTATGGTATTAAAAAAATAATTACATGCAAAAAACTCGAAAATATCTTGCAATCTAAAATTTTATGGAACAATTCGGAAAAAGCAACGTCCAACGGTTTGAGGTGATATTATGATGAAGAAATTTATTGTCTTTGTTATTGCTCTAGTGATGGTATTCGCTTTTTCTAACATATTGCAGGTTTCAGCATGCTGGATTGCACCCGAGCCATTTGAAATTATTTCCGATGACGGAAGTAAAGTCTTTGTATTCACTCCCTCCGCAGATGACTTAAATAATGCCTATGCTGCTGTTTACGAAATCATCAATAATGAACGACAGCTAGTTTACTCAGTTGAAGATTTGTCATCTTTTGCATATAAAAGCAATTTCCATTTTTCAACTGACATGATGCACTTCGCTCGCATATTTCCAGGGTATGGAATGTCTACCTTTGAAGTTTTTTCTTACGGAATCCGAACAAGGGTAGTCATGAGGAGTGATTTCATTGAGGACTATGATACTATAGGAAGTTTAAGCAGCATCGGACCATTCTACAAAGTAACTTGGAGAATAGAAGAACATTCAATACAAAATACCACAATTACAATTAATACAGATGAAGACAACACCGTCTTTTTCGACCTTGCAACAGCAAAATTCAATTCAGAAAGTATTTTACCAATCCATTATAAAACTCTGGCCGAGATTTCCCCTATTCCGATTCCCCAAATGCAAAATTCACCAATCACGCTTTTTATTATAATAGGTGCTATTGTAATTTTTATAACTACAAGCGTATGTCTTTTAAAAAAGCAAAAAAGATAACGGACAAAGATTCTTCCATAGGCAAACCAAATTTTACCGATTTGCAAAGATCAAAAACTTTTAAGAGGCTTATTATTTATCATTTTTGATAAATAAGCCTCTTATAGCTATATAGCATCTTATTTTAATATATCTCTGATAATCTCAACAAACCTAAACCTAATTTGTATTGATTCTTCAAGAACATCCTCTTCCTCACCAAACATATCATTGTTTTGTGCAATGCTATGGGTAATATCTATAAAACATAAGGGAGGAAATAATACACACCACCAGTTAGAACCTTTACCTTCTCCAATTATTATCCTCAGTGATTCGTATGTACCAGCAGGTAGAATCATATTACCATAAGACCTTGTAGGATAGTCAGTTTTGCCCAGTACAACCACAACAGGATAGCTGTAGCCTCTTTTATCAATTTCATTCTGAGCAATCTTTTCAAGCCATGATAGGTTGCTTAAGATATATGTCCTGGCTTCTTCCAATGTTCTAGCCTTTTCAAGCTCCATACCTATTTTATCCAATATTACATCTCTAACTTTGAGCTTTAATTCTTGATCTTTATCCATATCACTATTTGCAATTACATGAAATCTTAGCAAATTTTCATAAGGATCATTGGAAAATTCATGGTCATTAAAACTCCACGAAATGTTAAATAATGCCCCCAAGATAAATACAGCCATAAGCAAAAATACCGTTCTCCTCATATTAGCCCTCCATTTATTAACTTCCAATTTCTAAATAGAGCTGGCTTCGCCAAGTCCAGCTCTTTCTGACTTCCGACCTCAGGCTTCCGACTTCTGACTCACTTGCACATATTTACGCATATGATGCAAGGCCGCTTTTTCAAGCCTTGAAACTTGTGCTTGGGATATGCCAATTTCATCAGCTACCTCCATCTGGGTCTTACCATCAAAAAATCTAAGTGTCAAAATATGTTTTTCCCGTTGATTTAGTTTATTTAAAGCTTCTTTAATAGCGATTTTTTCCAACCAGCTGCTATCAACATTTTTCTCATCCCCTATCTGATCCATCACAAAAATAGGATCTCCTCCATCATGATAGATAGGTTCAAATAATGATATGGGTTCCTGTATAGCATCAAGAGCAAAAACAATCTGCTCCCTTGGAATATCAAGAGCTTCTGCAATTTCATTAATAGATGGTTCTCGTGAGTTCTTTTTAACAAGAGTATCCCTTACTTGCAATGCCTTATATGCAATATCTTTCAAAGATCGGCTAACTCTAATTGGATTGTTGTCTCGCAAATATCTTCTAATCTCACCGATTATCATCGGTACTGCATAGGTAGAAAACTTTACATTTTGGCCTAAGTCAAAATTGTCTATTGCTTTCATTAAGCCAATGCATCCCACTTGGAACAGGTCGTCCACGTATTCTCCTCTATTGGTAAACCTCTGGATAACACTTAGTACCAAGCGTAGATTTCCATTAACAAGCTTATCTCTAGCTTCTTCGTCACCATTTTGAATTTCTACAAATAGCTCTCGCATTACTTTGTTTGTTAGTACAGGTAATTTGGAAGTATTTACACCACAAATTTCTACTTTATTTGCGATCAATAAAACTTACCTCCTTTAATATGCTAGTGGCGTTTAGTAAGTGCTTCATTCTTTTAAAATTATTGCCATGGCCACTAACTTTTATACCGACTAATTAATAGAATCAAAAAACAGCCACACAAAGTGACTGTTCCTAAGTAACTGTTAAAACTACATTTATTCTAATTTACGAAATTCCTTTCTTAGTCTTTTAATAATTCTTTTTTCAAGCCTCGATATATATGATTGGGAAATGCCGAGAATATCTGCCACCTCTTTTTGTGTTTTTTCTATACCATCCGTTAGCCCAAATCTAAACTCCATAATTTTCTTTTCCCTAGGATTTAGCTTTTTCATAGCTGCATGGAGTAGTCTTTTATCTACTTCTTCCTCAATAGACCTATAAATAATGTCATTTTCCGTTCCCAACACATCAGATAGTAGCAGCTCATTACCATCCCAGTCAATATTTAGAGGTTCATCAAAAGATACTTCACTTTTGGTTTTATTATTTCTTCTTAAGTGCATTAAAATTTCATTTTCTATACATCTGGATGCATAGGTAGCAAGCTTAATCTTTTTCCTTGGGTCAAAGGTGTTTACAGCTTTTATCAAACCTATAGTTCCTATGGAAACCAGATCTTCTATACCAACACCTGTATTTTCAAACTTCCTGGCTATATATACAACCAACCTTAAGTTTCGCTCTATAAGCACACTTTTTACTGCTCTGTCGCCTTCTTCAAGTTTATCTATTAAGTATTTCTCCTCATCATTAGACAGGGGTGGTGGTAATGCCTCACTGCTGCCTACATAATGCACTTCCGGATGCAGCTTGAACTTAATTAAACTATTTAACAGTTTTATTTTAAACTGCCAGCGAAGTTGTAACAGTTTGTTCATTAACAAAATCCCCTCCTAAATGAGTAAAAAGGTTACATAGAAACCCTATCCATTTGAAACAACATCTTGCAATAGTTCCGGATGTAAAAGTCCATTATATATACCTCTAGAAGATAACTTATGCTTATAAATCCCTATAATTATATCCTGTACCTCACTTGTCTTATTATCATGTACAACTATAACTGCATCAGGCCTGATGCCTACCAACATACCTTTCTGCTCCCCTATGGAGCTAAAAGGTATCACCCTGAGCCTTGAAACAAGATATGTTTCTGATAGGCATATAATAACTGAATTAACGTCAAAGTCATGTTTGCTTTTCAACTCCTCAAAAGCTTTTTTGGGGATTATCCCTTTCAATGCGTCTAACTCTGCTATCATCACCGGTTTTCCGGTAAGGGGATCTGTCAACTGATTGCCTGTGTCAACCAAAGTTTTTAGGGCAACCCTTTCTTCACCCAAACAAATAACTACCGGAACATATAAAGCACTCTTTATGAAATTTTTTACTATAAATTTAGTTCCATACCTACCAATAGCTACAGCACTAACAATAGCAGCTAAAAGCCAGCTATATCCTAATGGCTCCAGTATTTTAAACTCACCGGAAACAAAAGTCTGCAGGGTATTTTCAGTATTTATAAAATAAACTGCTGCCAGCATGGCCCCCCCAACAGTAAAAACTGTAAAGTAAAAATAGACCAATGCCTGTATCATTTTTTGAAAACTTAGAGGATAAAAAGCAATATATATCATCAATATTGAGAATACAACTTTAACCAACAATGATGATAAAGAGCTATGTAAAACTGGAAAATATACAGTAACTGAATAAAGTGCCCCTATAAATGCTGCAACAAAAATTCTTTTAAAAGACGTAGCAAATCCTGTTAGCTTGGCTGTTGCCCATATTAAAACAAAGTCCATGGTAAGATTCACAAGGAATAGTACATCCAGATATAGAACATTACCCTCCAGCAATGAAGCCACCTCATATGTAGTTATATAATTATATTAAATTCAGTAGCAGCCTATGACTTGGAATACTGTTTTGCATTTAAAAACACGGCATGTTTTTATCACAGACTTATTTAATAATGAAGCTTTATTCAGTAGCGGATTTCATCCTACTACTGAATATTATCAGGTACTAAAACAATTATACAAAAGCAACCCAAAAAACTTTGTCACTTATTGCGAATTCACCATAAAAATAAAAAAAGAAAAGAGCTAAATAAACTCTTTTCCTTTTATAATTAGATTTAAATCCCATACTTCTTTTGTACCATCGCTTTTTTTACTGGGTGGTATTATATTCGATAATTCTAATATTAGTTAGCTCAGAAGCAAATTGGAATGAATCAAACATTTCATCCTCTTCCAGGCCCAACGCAGGTGCCTCTAAAGTAATCAGTAATGCTTCATTAGGTTGAAGCATCCCCATAAATCCCGGACCTAAAGAAATTTCTATAGGATCCATTTGCACACCCTCTATATTCACTTGTATGTCAACAGTTGCTGATACAGCTACAATTGGCATTTCATAACGATTTACAAAAGCACCGGTTATGAGCAGATTCTGGTTGTCATGTACATAGATGCCTCCCAAAGGAACAAAATAAAGAGTAGGAAGGCTAAAGTTTAATTTCGTATTGTCAAAATACTCTTGTGCTGCCTGTACTACCGTCTCTAATTCTTCCAATTCTCCAGTTTCCACTGCTGCTTCCAGAGCAAAGACTGGCGGCACTACTAAAATATCATGATACTCCAAACTTCCTTGCATTTGTGGATGATCATTAGTTTCTGCTTCTATTTCTATTTCTGTTTCTGTTTCTGTCTCTACTTCTGCATCTGGTGAAGCAGTGCAGCTTGCTATCAAAAACATAAGCAAGAAGCAAGTCATAATAATAGCAATTTTCTTATGGATAAAAATCCTAGATATCATATCATGTCCCTCTTTCTTGACCTAGCTTTTTCTTAAAAAAGCTGGAATGTTAATATCAAAATCATCCTTGGAAAGGGGCTTTATCTCCATTTCATTTTTAGAAGATTCTACTGACTGTTTCTTTTCATCAAAACCGGTAGCTATTACTGTTACTCTAAGCTCATCTTCTAATTTTTCATCAATTACTGCTCCAAAGATTATGTTAGCCTCTGGATCTGCAGCAGATGAAATAATTTCTGCCACTTCATTAACTTCAAAAAGTCCTAGGTTACTACCGCCGGTAATATTTAATAATACACCCTTGGCACCTTCTATTGAAGTTTCCAATAATGGGCTGGATATTGCCATATTGGCCGCTTCTATTGCACGTTTATCACCACTGGCACGACCAATACCCATTAGAGCTGATCCGGCATCCATCATGATTGTCTTAACATCAGCAAAGTCTAGGTTTATTAAACCGGGAACAGCAATCAAGTCTGAAATACCCTGAACACCTTGACGTAAAATATCATCTGCTATCTTGAAAGCATCTGAAATAGAAGTACTCTTATCTGCCACTTGTAGCAACCTGTCATTAGGTATAACTATCAAAGTATCTACTTTATCTTTCAACTCTGCTATACCTATTTCTGCTTGACTTGCCCTTTTTTTACCTTCAAATGTGAAAGGCCTCGTCACTACACCTACTGTTAAGGCTCCTTGCTTCTTTGCTACTTCAGCAACTACAGGAGCAGCACCTGTTCCTGTTCCTCCACCCATGCCGGCAGTCACAAAAACCATATCTGCACCTTCAAGGCTTCTAGTTACTTCATCTCTAGATTCTTCAGCTGCTTTTTTACCAATCTCCGGATTAGCTCCGGCACCTAAACCTTTTGTAAGTTTATTACCAATTTGAATCTTAGTCTGTGCATGGCTAAAGCTTAAAGATTGGGCATCTGTATTTACACAAATAAAATCTACTCCCTGTAAGTTAGCCGAAATCATACGATTAACGGCATTATTACCTCCTCCGCCTGCTCCAATGACCTTTATTTTTGCAAATGGGTTGTACTCTTGGTGCTCTAACTCTAACATGTTGTATCCTCCCTCTAAAATAAGTCTTTAAACCAGCTTCTAATATCATTTATATAATTTTTAAAATTATTATCACTATCAGCAGCAATTTCTTCAGATGATATCCTTCGTGATCCATACATTATTAACCCTATTCCTGCTGCATATTTGGGATGGTTCACCATATCTGTCATACCACCTATATTGCAAGGATAGCCTATTCTAACAGGCATGTCCAGCTGCTCTCTTGCCAACTCTGTTAGTCCATCCAGATAACAACCACCACCGGTAAAAATGACTCCAGCAGGGATAACTCCTTTAAATCCGGAGGACTTTATCTCCTGTTTGACCATATCTAGTATTTCTTGCATCCTAGGCTCAATAATACTTGCCAAAGCCTTTTTTGATACTTTTCTTTGTTCATGGCCATTTACATTGGAAATAATAATATATCCTTCTTCAGGCATCAAGGTGCTAAGAACACATCCATGCTCAATTTTTACCCTTTCAGCTTGGTCTATAGGTATTCTTAGACCAATAGCCAAATCATTTGTCACATGGTAAGCACCCACCGGCAATACTGATGTAAACCACAATCCATCTCCATCAAAAAGGGAAATTTCAGTAGTTCCACCTCCAATATCCACAACCACAGATGCTAAATCTCTCTCTACAGGATATCGTACAGCTTCAGAAGATGCAAGGGGATTTAATACAAAACCCTCAACATGCAGCCCTGCCTTAGATACTGCTTTACCTAAGTTTTGTATAGATGCATTAGCCCCAATGATAACGTTGACTTCTACTTCCAACCTTGAACCAATCATTCCTACAGGGTCCAACACACCGGCATAGCCATCCACTAAATATTGCCTTGGAATAACATGCAAAATATCCTTATCCACAGGCAGGTTTATTACCTTGGCTGCAGATATTACTCTTTCCACATCTGCAACAGATATTTCACCATCTTTATTGCCTACTGCTACAACACCTTTATTATTAACAGAATACACATGGGTTCCTGTCACACCTACATAAGCTGATAAAATATTTTTACCACTCATTCTTTCTGCTGCCTGAACAGCTTGAAGTATGGAAGATGCAACTCCATCTATATCTACAATAATCCCATTTTTCAGCCCATTTGATGGACATTCGCCTACTCCAATAATCTTAACATTGCCTAACTCTGTTATCTCCCCGACCATTGCTGCAATTTTTGTGCTACCCACATCTAAACCTACAACAATTTTATTTTGGGGCAAGCCACTTGCACCTCCAATGGACAACATAATCCCATAAAAAGTTTCCACAAGGTATGAATAAAAACCTTTTTTTCAAAAAGGTTTTTTTATTTTTTTATAATTATCCTCCGAACAGCAGCCAAGTTTCCAAATAAGCGAACACCAAAAACAAACACTGCAGCCAGATAGAGTTCAACACCAATCTGCTCTCCAATATATGCCAAACCACCTGCAAAGATAGTATTGGTAACAAATCCTGTTATAAATACTGTATTGTCATACTTGCCCTCTAAATTTGCCCTGATTCCTCCAACAACCGAATCAAAAGCAGCTAATAGAGCTACAGACATATACTTTGCAAAAGCAATGGGTATAGCAATTGGAAGCTGTAGACCTAGTGCTATTCCCAATATTAGACCGAATAAGGGTAACCACATAGTAAACCATCCTTTATCTATATCTTATGACTGGCAGACCATCAAAGCTTATATCAATATACTCTAATCGTGAAAGATTCCCTTCTGCCATATAATTTAAATATATTTGTTCAAACATTGCTAACTTTTCATGAATATTTTCTGTATTCCCAATCCTAACCATAATACCTTCATTAGTATATAACATAATATCATTTTCACCAGAGGAAACGTTTATTTCATTAAAGTAAATATTACCACTCTGACTCCAAATCTGCTCTGCAATTTCAAGAGCTGCTCTCAGTGCTCTATCAGCTATTTCTTGACCATAAATTAAATCTCCCAGATCTAGTCCGGTTATTAAAGGCAGGTTGGAAAACTCTCTTATTGTTTCCACGTTTTGTATGTAAAATCCTTTGATATCTACTAAAATAAATTTTCTGTGTGCAACAACAACTGCGGCTACATCTTTTTCTTGTATATGAATATAAAGAGTATTTGGTAAACGCCTTTCTATACTAACACCTTGTACCATAGGTAAAAGCTCTAATCTGCTCTTAATATGCCTTTCATCTATACTAAACAAATTATTACCTATTGGCACACTGGCATTTTCCAGGATATATTCTTCGTCCAGTAGGACATTGCCTACAACAATTACTTTTTCACAGTTAAAGAAACTAGACTGTATAAATAGGAAACTAAAAAATATCAACAAAATTACTATAAGTGTAATTTGCATAATTCGTGATTTTTTAGTATGTACTATCCTATAGCTTTTTGGGGACATTTTCTGCCTCCTTAAATAAAGTCAATAAATATACAGCTATAATTATATCATACTATGTGTATTTAAAAACATGGAATATTTTTATTATAGACTAATATCAGACTACTATGATTACTACAGCTAGTCCAATCTGGCATCAAAAAAAGCAGCTGCTTAGCTGCTAATAGAGTTGGTTATTCTGATAATTTTTGCACCCAAGTTATTATATTTTCTTTCAAAATCCTCATAGCCCCTATCCAGATAATCTATGTTTTCTATAACTGTAGCTTCTTCCGATATAAGACCAGCCAACACAAGGGCACTTGCAGCCCTTAAATCTGTGGCTGTTACAAAAGTACCAGTAAGTTTTTTAGACCCCCTAATAATCGCAGCTCTACCTTCAATCTTTATATCAGCACCAAGCCTTCTCAACTCATCAGCATGCTTAAATCTATTTTCAAAAATATTTTCTACAATTACCGAAATACCTTGGGCAGATGCTAACAGTACCATTATCTGTGGTTGTAAATCAGTCGGAAATCCCGGATAAGGCAGGGTTTTAATATCCAAAGGTCTTAAATTACTATTCCTTCGTATTCTAAGCTCATACTCGCCCTCGTCAATTTGACAACCTGCTTCTTTGAGTTTACTGATAAGGGAAAATAAATGCTCCGGTATAATATTTTTTACTACAACATCTCCACTTGTAAGTGCTGCTGCAATCATATGGGTACCAGCTTCAATTCTGTCAGGAATAAGATAATGTTCTACTGCCCCTAATTTTTTTACACCGGTAACTTTGATGGTATCTGTTCCGCTCCCCCTTATCTTGGCACCCATAGAATTTAAGAAATTTTGCAAATCAACTACTTCTGGCTCCCGTGCAGCATTTTTTATCACTGTATCACCTTGAAGCAAACAAGAAGCCATCATCAGATTTTGAGTAGCACCAACACTTGGAAAATCCAAATAAATTGTTCCGCCTTTTAAATTAGTGCCATTAGCGTCAATATAACCATGTTTTTTTCTAACAACTCCACTCAGTTTTTCAAACCCTTTAAGATGCAAATCTATTGGCCTGGAACCAATATTGCAACCCCCAGGATACGCCACTTTTACAGACCCAAACTTACCCAACATTGGCCCCATAAATAAGCTAGAAGCACGAATTTTTCTCACAAGGTTTTCAGAAAGCTCTTGTGGTTGAACATTTGAACTATCTATTGTGTAAACGTTATCTTCCTTCTTTATTTTTGCACCTATCATTTCCAACATTTTAGCCATTTCCGCCACATCTGATATAGATGGTACGTCATGGATAACTACTTCTTTGTCAGATAGAATACTTGCAGCCATAATTGGCAGAACAGAATTTTTTGAACCATTAACCTTTATCTTTCCAGATAGCTTTTTACCTCCTACCACTACAAATTTATCTGTTTTCAATAAATCCACCCCTTTAGCCTAAGATATTGACCTCCGGTTCCAGGTGAATTCCATAAACTTTTTCGACACATTGGATTGTTTTCTCCATCAAATTAAGTATTTCTTCCGCCTTTGCATTTCCGGTATTAACTATAAAATTGGCATGTTTATCAGAAATCTGTGCCCCTCCTATTGAAAATCCCTTTAAGCCAACTGAATCAATTAGATATCCGGCTGTATAGCCATCGGGGTTTTTAAACACACTCCCTGCATTTGGCAACCTCAATGGCTGCTTATCAAGTCTGTTTTTTTGATGAAGATTCATGAGATCTTTTATTTTAACCGGATCACCTTGGTCTAGTTGAATACTAGCCGCAACTATCACCTGAGCTTCCCTTTTAAAACTGCTTTCGCGGTACTTAAAAACCATATCTTTTTTAGATAAGGTTTTGATTTTTCCTTCCATATCAACTATCGTAACTTCTTCAACCATCTCTCCTATAGACTTTCCCCACGCCCCTGCATTCATTAATATGGCACCACCAAAAGATGCAGGAATACCAGCAGAAAACTCTAACCCTGTAAGGCTATTTTGTAATGCATATTTTGCTAAAGTAGGCATAATAACTCCAGCTTCTGCAAAAATAGATTTTCCTTTAATTTCACTTTTTTGCAACTTTGATGTTTTTATTACGATACCTTTTATACCGCTGTCTTTTACAAGTACGTTAGATCCATTACCTAGTACAATAATGGGAATATTATTATTTTTTGCAACTTTAATAACTAGAGCTACCTTCTCAACTGTATTTGGAAATACCAAATATTCAGCTGGACCACCAACCTTCCATGTAGTCCATCTACTTAGAGGTTCATTAAAAAGCAGTTCATCTTCTGTGAAAATTTCCTTTAATTGTTGAGAAATTATTTCTTGTTTCATATTCGTTATTCCCCCAAAGCATGAATAAACTCCTTACCTTTTTTCCATATATCTCCTGCCCCTAATGTTATTATTAAGTCTCCAGATTTAGTGGTCTCATGCAAGTAATCAGTTAGGTCGGCATATTTTTTATAAGCTATTTGTTTTTCAGGAAATCTCTTTTTGGCCTCCTGAGAAATCAGTTCTCCATTAATACCTGGAATAGCCTGTTCTCCTGCTGCATATATATCTGTTATGACAATGGAATCAGCATCAGAAAATGACCCACCAAACTCATGATATAATTGCTTTGTCCTGGAATAACGATGAGGCTGAAATACAGCTACAATTCTGCCTTTATGAGACTGTCTGGCTGCTTGTAAAGTAGCTCTAATCTCAGTAGGATGGTGAGCATAATCATCTATTACTTTGACATTTTTTTCATAACCTAATAGCTGAAAACGTCTCTCAACTCCTTTGAATTTTTTCAAAGCATTTGTTGCTTCTTGAAAGCTAACGCCAGCTTCCATTGCTACTCCTAAGGCACCTAAAGCATTGACTATATTATGCTTACCCGTGATAGCAAGCTCCATTTCACCAAGAAGTTTTCCTTGATAATATATATCAGACGTGCTACCAGTCTCTTTAAACACTATATTTTTGGCCACAAAATCATTGTTATCTGTTAGGCCATAGTACTTGAAATTCCGATTTTCTGGCTTTTTAAGATTGCGGGCAATATCATCATCAATACATATAAATGCTGTGCCTCCCTCGGGCATCTGGTTAATGTATTGCTGAAAAGCACCTATAACATTCTCCATGGAACCATAGTGGTCTAGATGGTCATCTTCAATGTTGGTTACCATTGTTATCTCAGGAAAAAGCTCTAAAAATGATCCATCACTTTCATCTGCTTCGGCTACAAGATATTCTCCTTTGCCAAGTTTAGCATTGGAAGATAAATTATACAGTTCTCCGCCTATCACTATAGTCGAGTCATATCCTGTATCCTCTAATATAAGAGCAATCATAGAGCTGGTTGTTGTCTTTCCATGGGCTCCGGCTACAGCAATACCTCGTTGAAGCCTCATAAGCTCCCCTAAAAGCTCACCTCTTTTTATTATTCTCATACCCATAGCTTTAGCCTTTTGAACTTCCGGGTTAGTTAAAGGTATAGCTGAGGAAATCACAACTAAATCGCAAAAATCGGGCACATTATCTTCGTGATGTCCCATTTTTATTTGAGCACCCATTTGGACTAGACGTTCCACATATTTTGATTGGGATAAATCAGAACCACTTACTTTTGCACCCTTTTGGATTAATATTTTTGCTAAGCCACTCATACCAGCTCCACCAATACCAACGAAGTGTACATTATTTACTTCATTCAAGTTATCACTCCCTGTTCCCGCAAAGGCGAAGTAACATAACTTACACCTTATACTATGCAAGCATTAATATTATTGTTACAACTTAGTCATCAGCCATAGGATTTATATCCAATTTCTTCTGAACCCTAACATTTCCGAAGACTGACAACTGTTATACCATTTCCTTAAACACACCAATAATTTCTTCAAGGGCATGGAGTTTACCTAAGCCCTTAGAAGCTCCTCCCATGATCTCCAACTTCTGCTTATCTTCCAAAAGTCCATATATTTCACTAAAAAGTTTTTGTCCATTAAGTTCTGCATCTAAAATAAGAGTTGCAGCTTTTTCATTAACAAGTGACCTTGCATTATGTTCTTGATGATTTTCAGTAGCATATGGATATGGGATAAGAATTGCCGGAATCCCCAGGGCAGTTATTTCAGCTAAAAAAGTAGCTCCTGCACGACCAACTACCAAATCAGCCACACTTAAAGCATCTTCTATATTATACATATAAGGCTTAATGGTAATATTACCCTCAACCTCCATGTTTATTCCCTGTTTTTTAATTGTATTTAAAGTATTTTCATAACCTGCTTCCCCTGTGATGAATATAAATTGGACATCTGACATTTTAATCATTTCAGGCATAGCCTGAATCACTGCATTATTTATACTCTGAGCACCCCGGCTTCCCCCTGTGATTAAAACAGTTTTTTTATGGGATGATTTTCTGTAAATATTTAATATTTCAAAGCGGATAGGCAGCCCAGTCAGCCTAAGTTTTGATTTATCTTTAAAATATTTTTTACTATCCTCAAATGTTAAGCAAACTCTTTTGGCTTTTGATGCTAAAAGTTTATTTGTAATACCTGGGTATGAGTTTTGTTCATGAATTAAAAGTGGTATTCCCATCTGGGAACCCACCCAGCCAATAGGGCCTGCTACATATCCTCCCGTTGAAATTATTGCATCAGGTTTAAAAGCTGATATGATTTTATAGGATTGTCCCAAGCCTTTTATGAGCTTAATACCACTCTTGAGGGATTGTAAATTAATCCTTCTGGGTAGTCCTTCTACTGTAATAAATTGATGGCTAAATTCTGTTTTCGGGAGAATCTTGGCTTCCAGCCCTTTTTGTGTCCCAACATATAGAATATCACAATTATTATAAGTTTTTTGTAATCCTTCTGCTATAGCCAGAGCAGGATATATATGGCCTCCTGTCCCACCGCCTGTTACTATTACTTTCACAATAAAACACCTACCTAAGAAGTGTGTGGGCAACCACATAAAGCTGCCCCTACATCTTGAATTATACAGGATAATGTGCGGGCGGTTACTAACCGCCCCTACATCGGACTTCTGCTCTATGTGCTTCTTGTCGTATATCTGGATATACCTAACAATATGCCAACTCCCGCCATGGTAAATATTAAACTAGTACCTCCATAGCTAATAAATGGCAATGTTATACCAGTAACCGGCAATACCCCTGTTACAACGCCTATATTAACTAATGCCTGTAAAGATATCATTATTGTAATACCAGCAGCCAAAAGACTGGTGAAGTAATCCGGTGCAGTAATTGCTATTCTAAAACCTCTCCAAGCAAATATTACAAATAGTGCCAAGACAAATGTGGCACCTACAAAACCTAACTCCTCACCAATAATTGCAAATATAAAATCTGTATGATGCTCAGGAAGATAAAGCAGCTTTTGCCTACCCTGTCCTAAACCCATCCCCAGAAGGCCACCAGAACCAATAGCCAATAGGGACTGAATAGGTTGAAAACCAATACCAAGAGGATCGGCGTAAGGATTTAAAAAAGCCTCGATTCTCCGCATCCTATATGGTGCATCAATAATAAGTGCTACGCCAGCTGCCACACCAGCTGCTGCAATTCCTGCCAAATGCAATATCTTGATACCCGCAACTGCCCACAGCAAAAGTACTGTTCCTGCTATTACAACTGTTGTGCCTAGATCAGGTTGAAGCATAACCAAACCACACACAATGCCTAAAATAACCAGCTGGGGTAGCAAACCTCTACCAAAATCTTTTAAATATTTTTGATTAAGAGAAAGGCTTTTGGCAACAAAAATTATTATAGCTAATTTAGCAATCTCTGAAGGCTGAAATCTTATTATCCCCAAATTGATCCATCTACCGGCACCACCAACCTCTTGACCCATAAAAGCAGTAAACCCTAGTAAGCCCAATGTAATAAGTAAGATAGGAGCTGCAAATTTATAAAGAATCTTATAGTGAACATTCATAGCAACTATGAGAGCAATAAAACCGATAAACAAGTTAAAGAACTGCCTTCTTAAAAAAAAGAATTGATCTCCAATATGAGGATTAACTAAAGCTGAATATGCACTGGAACTAAAAACCATTATAGTTCCTATACTTATTAAAACAAAGGTAACAAAAAAAATGACAAAATCGGGAGAATGTCTATTCTTATCTATCATCCTTTTTCACTCCATTGTTTTTTGACTAAGTTTCGAAAATGGTCTCCTCGTTCCTCATAACTTTTATACATATCCCAGCTTGCACAAGCCGGAGATAAAAGAACTACTCCTCCCGCCAATGCTATATCTCTACTTAACTTAACTGCCTCTTCCAGATCTCTTACCTTAAAACAATCCTCAATACCAACAGCTAGTACAGCATCTTTTATGCTATCAGCAGTTTCTCCAAAAACAACTATCTTAGCCTTTAGCTTAGTTAAAGTTTGGGCAAGCTCCTCAAATGAGCTTCCTTTATCCATCCCGCCGGCGATTAATACAATATCTCTATCCATATACGCTTCTAGTGCTTTAATTGTAGCCTCAGGATTTGTACCTTTAGAATCGTTAACATATAGTACTCCTGATACTTTATCTATAGCTTCAAGTCTATGAGGAACACCCGAAAAAGTATGCAAACTTTTGTATAAACCATCCCTATCCAAATCTAAAACCAAAGCTACTGCAATTGCAGCCATTGCATTTTCCAAGTTGTGGGCTCCTCTAATTCTAATATTTTCCCATTCAATTATTTTTTCTGTTTTAGCATTCCAATTAGCATATATAATACCATTTTCCAGAAAAACACCTTGTTCTAACTTATGTTTTCTACTAAAAAATATTACCTTGCTTTTAATCTTAGATGCAAAACTCTTTGCTACATCATCATCGTAGTTCAACACTGCATAGTCCTGATCTGTTTGATTAATGAATATGTTTCCTTTAGCACCTATGTAGTTTTCCATTGTTTTGTGTCTGTCTAGATGATCAGGCGTTATATTCAAAAAAACTGCAACTTCCGGTCGAAAGCTCTGAATAGTTTCCAGCTGAAAACTACTAGCTTCCACTACCAAATATGTGCTCTCATCTGCCGTAGCTATTTCTTTAATCAAAGGTATACCAATATTACCTGCTACTTTAGCTTTCTGGTCTGCTTTTTCTAAAATATCTCCAATTAATGCAGTTGTAGTAGTTTTACCATTCGTGCCTGTTATTGCTATAATAGGTGAATCAGTCATTGTATATGCCAACTCAAGTTCGCTCCAGACAGGCAAGCCACACTCATAGGCCTTAGCAATAGGTGAAGCCGACAGAGGAACACCAGGGCTTGTAACTACCAGGTCAAAATTCCCCCTGGATATTTCCGGTTCTTGTCCTCCTAAATAAAAATCAATATTTAAACCCTCTAGGGTTTTTAATTCTTCCAAGAGATTTTCTTTAGGCTTTTGGTCATATAATGAAACCAAAACCCCCTGTCTTGCCAATGCATTAGCAGCAGCCAGACCACTGCGAGCCATACCGATTATTAATACCTTTTTATTAGCTAAATCCATTTTCATTACTCCATTCTATCGGATATCGGTCACCAATGGTCAGTGGTCATTCATCGGACTAAAAGCAAGTTTACTTTAATAAATCTGACATCCGATTTCTGACGACTGATTTTTGTTCTGTTAGCCTATTGCTAATAGTGCAACTCCCAAAAGAGCAAATAATATAGCTAAAGCATAGAAAAATAGAACTATTTTCCTCTCGCTCCATCCCTTTAATTCATAGTGATGGTGTAAGGGACTCATTAAAAACAATCTTTTACCGGTAGTCTTAAAAGAGATAACCTGTAATATCACTGACATAGTTTCTATCACAAATACCATTCCAATTACTACTAATAAAATCTCAGTTCCCGTCAATATCGCTAATGTAGCAATTGCAGCTCCCATAGCCAAAGAACCAGTATCCCCCATAAAAACCCTGGCAGGATAAGAATTAAATGCTAAAAACCCAATACATCCGCCTGCTAAAGCAGCAGCAAAAATCGCAGTGTCTGAATTTCCCAAAAATATACTAACAGCTAAAAATCCCAATGCTGCTATTGCCATAGTCCCTGCCGCCAAGCCATCAAGCCCATCAGTAAGATTTACCGCATTAGTAGTCCCCACTACCACAAACATTATAAAAGGCAGATAAAACCATCCCAAAGATATATCCCCTATAAAAGGTATCCAGATACTTGTTCCTCTATCTAAAAATACAACAACAATAAAAGCCAAAACCAAGCTTAATAAAATCTGTCCAATTAACTTCCCTCTTGCTTTCAAGCCCAAGGATCTTTTCAGAACTACTTTTATATAATCATCAGTAAACCCTATTATTCCAAAACCCAAGGTCATAAGTATCAATAAAGCTGTACTAAGATTGGGTGGAGTAAAGATAATGGTTGCAATAACTATAGGAATCAAGAAAATCAAGCCACCCATAGTTGGGGTGCCTGCTTTTTCAAAATGACTCTTTGGTCCATCAGAACGAATGGTTTGACCAACTTTTAATCTACGTAAAATAGGTATAATTAGTGGCCCTAAAACAAGTGTACCGATGATAGCCACGCCAAAAGCTAAAAGATAAGTCATGCTTTGTACTTCCCTCCTTAACAGATGTCAGGTTTGTTATCAGAAACTTTTTTATCTCCCAGCTTACGACTTCTGAATATCAGCTTTTGTTGCTAAAATTTCTTTAACTATTTCTTCGATTTTTGCACCCCTTGACCCTTTAAACAAAACAATATCTCCCTGTGCAAGATTTTCTTTAAGGAAATCAGCTGCTTCTTGATTATTTGCAAAGTTAAACACTTTATCTTTTGGCATGCCGCTATCAAGAGCTCCTTTAGCAATTAACTTACCAAGTTTTCCAACTGTAATTAACAAGTCAGCCCCACCATTACAAACGTGTGTACCTACATCTAAATGACCTTCCAGCTCATAGTCTCCCAGCTCATACATATCTCCTAAAACAGCTACTCTTCTATCTGCTTGTGATGCAGACAAAATGTCAATATTTGCTTTCATAGATGTTGGATTTGCATTATATGTATCGTTTATTAAGATAATGCCATTGTCCAGTGTAATTTTTTCTAGCCTTTTTTCAGAAATAGCTGCAGTTTTTAGTCCCTCTGCAATTGTATCTAAATCAAACCCAAGTTCATAAGCAACACCTGCTGCAGCCAAAGCATTTAATATATTATGCTCTCCTGGAATTGAAAACTCTATCTCTTTGGCTTGATCATTAATCTCTAACTTAAATCTGGATTTATGAAGTTGCAATTCTATAATCTGAGCACGATATTTGCAGTTATTATTAAATCCAAAAAAATTAACTTCTGCCTCTGTAGAATCTTTCATCTTTATACACCAAGAATTTTCACCATTTAGAAAAACTTTGCCTGACTTCTCTATACTCCTTGGCAACTCGCCTTTTGCTATTGCAATATTTTCTATTGTTTTTAACATATCAATATGTACAGGGGCTACACTCGTAACCACACCCATTGTTGGTTTAGCAATATTTGCCAGCTCGGTAATTTGCCCCAAACCTCTCATACCCATTTCCACAACTACTGCCTGGGTATCATTGTTTATTTCAAGGAGAGTCAGAGGAAGGCCTATTTCATTGTTGAAACTTCCCTGGCTTTTAACAACATTTAGCTTTTGCTTAAGAATACCTGCTATTAAATCCTTTGTACTGGTCTTACCATTACTTCCTGTTATACCAATTACCGGAATATCATACCTGCTTCTATGATAATACGCCAAGTCCTGTAAGGCTTTTAAAGTATTATCAACAAGGATAACCGGTATTGCCAAACTTGGTTTAATTTCCTGCCAGTAATTTTTCTCTATCAAGACTACACAAGCACCCTTTTCCTGTGCAATGCCAAGAAAGTCATGTCCATTAAAGTTTTCACCTACAAGGGGAATAAACAAATCCCCTTGGCTAATGGTTCTGGTATCTGTGGAAACTTTTTTAATATTTATTTCTGCCTCAGTTTTATTTAATAATTCTCCAAAAACAGCCTTTGTAATTTCATGTAAGTTCATAGTTACACCAGCTCACTTAAAAATTCTTTAACAATTTCTTTATCATCAAAAGGATATATTTTGCCTTTAATCTCCTGATAAGCTTCATGCCCCTTGCCTGCAATAAGAACAAGGTCATCTGCTTTTGCCATTTGAATTGCTTTGCCTATAGCTTCTCTTCTGTCAAGTATAACCTCATAAGAAACAGGAAGTTTATCAAGTCCTGGGATTATGTCTTTAATAATTGCTTCCGGTTCTTCACTCCTCGGGTTATCTGAGGTAATGATACTATAATCACTGTATTTAGCTACTGCTTCGCCCATCAGTGGTCTTTTGCCACTATCCCTGTCTCCACCACACCCAAATACCGTTATTATCCGCCCTTTTACAAACTTTTTGGCCGAAGTCAATACATTTTCCAAGCTATCTGGTGTATGAGCATAATCCACTATAACTGTAAAATCTTGATTAAGGTCAACCTTTTCAAAGCGCCCGGGAACACCTGCTGTTTCTAAACTTCCTTTAATACTTTCTGGAGCAATCCCTTCTAAGTAGCCAACTGCAAATGCAGATAATGAATTATATACATTAAATAATCCGGTGATTTTTAAATCCATGGAAATACATCCGCCGGGATATTCCAGGTCATAGGATACCCCTTGATCTCTAACATGTACATTTTTTGCCTTAAAGTCACAATCTCCATTTATACCATATGTATAAACAGTAACTTGACATTTGCCTTTAAAATATTCACAGTTTTGGTCGTCCCTATTAATAACTGCATACTGGGGTCTATCTTTTTTATCTCTTCCTATCATTTCAAAAAGCTTACCTTTTGCCTCTCTATAGGCATCAAAGGTTTTATGAAAATCCAGATGATCCTGTGACAAGTTGGAATACACACCCACATCAAAAGAGCTTCCTTCTACCCTTTTTAGGGTTAATGCATGTGATGATACTTCCATAACCCCATAGGTCACATTTTCTGTTAACATCTCACAGAAAATTTCCTGCAGATCCACAGCTTCAGGGGTTGTTCTACTGCTGGGAAGGCTTTTATCACCAATCATATTGCCAATAGTGCCAACTAAACCCACCTTATGTTCTTTTTCAAGAATATATTTAATCAAATATGTTGTGGTTGTCTTACCATTTGTACCTGTAACTCCTATTAAGCTTAATTTTTTTGATGGATAACCATAGAAGTAAGCCGCTACTATTGCCATGGCCTCTCTTGTATCCTCAACCTTTATTTGGGGTACATCTAGTCCATCAATATATTTTTCCACAAGTACCGCTACTGCTCCTTGTGTGACAGCCTTTTCAGCATATAAATGTCCATCTGTCTTGAATCCTGAAATACAAATGAACAAATCTCCAGGTTTTACATATCTAGAATCATATTTTATGCCTGCTATATCAATTTGGTCTATAGGGCTAGATATTTCATATGAGTGCAATGATTTTAAGATATCCTGCAAATTCATCAGACCGTCTCCCCCGTTATTCAAAAGTCGGATGTCAGAAGCCAGAGATCGGACTAGAAGCAATTGGCAAGCCAATTGCAATGCAAGTCTAACATCCACATATATTACTAAGTTAACCCAAATGTAACCATTTTAACCCATTATTCTTGGAAAACAACCCTAACTACCCTACCCGGTTGAAGTTCAAAAGTTGGCTCCGGATATTGATCAACTACTCGTCCGGTACCTTCTGGTATAATCCTTAGACCCATAGCTTCCAACAAATTAGCTGCCTGATGAACCCTAAGTCCGGATAAATCCGGAACCCTAACTGCCTCCCCACCTTCCCCCGGCTCCAGTTGAACAGCAACTCTGGTACCGGAAGGTACTTGAGTCAGTGCTTCAGGATTTTGACTCGTTACCGTTGTCCCATTCCCTCTAAAATCTGCAATTAAGCCACGATTCCTTAATGCCCGCTCAGCTCTATCTGTACTTAAACCGGTTATATCCGGTACAGCGGTTTGCTGGACATCTCGCTGCACACTTCCATTAAGGTTTTGCTGGGGTGCTATTCCCAAATAATGTAAACTATCTTCAACTACTCTTCTAAAAATTGGTGCTGCAAGAGTACCACCATAATGAGGATATCCTTGAGGTTCGTCGACTATTACAAGCACAACTAATCTAGGATCATCTATAGGAGCCACTCCCAGAAAAGATGCAATAAATTTACCAGGCATATAGCCACCAGGTCCAGCTTTTTGGGCAGTACCTGTCTTTCCACCCACTCGATAACCTGCTATATAAGCATTTCTACCTGTACCATCAGTAACACTTGCCTCCAGCATATACAACATTTCTTGGGCAGTTTCTCTGGATATCACTTGCCTGACAGTTTCAGGTTCAATCCGCTCAATAGTATTTCCGTCAATATCAAGTATTTCACTAACAAGGCTAGGATTCAATAAAACTCCTTCATTTGCAATAGCTGACATTGCTGATACCAACTGGATAGAGGTAACAGCAATCCCCTGCCCGATAGATATGGTAGCAATATTGATCGGCCTAAGTCTTCCTTGTGGCACCATTATACCCACCGCTTCACCTGGTAAATCAATGCCCGTTCGACTTCCAAAACCAAAATCCTTAAGATAATCATAAAAAGTACCTCTCTGGTTTCTCTCCATTGCAAGGGCTAAGTTAATAAATACCGGGTTACAAGAGTTTTGAACTCCTACTGAAAAAGTCTGACTCCCATGAGGATTATGCCAACGCCAGCATCTTACTCTATCACTACCCACCAATACTGAACCATGACAATAAAATCTTTCATCCTGACCAATCATACCCTCCTCTAAGAAGGCAGCACCGGTAAAAATTTTAAAGGTAGAACCTGGTTCATAATTGTTTGCAACTGCAACATTTCTCCAACTCTGTTCTGGATAGTTAGCAAAATTGTTGGGATTAAAGGTAGGTCTATTTGCTAATGCCAAAATTCCACCAGTCCTAGGATCCATTACTACTATAGTAGCACTTTTGGGATTTGTAGGGCTATTCATTAGAATATCCAGTTCTCTTTCAGCAAAAAACTGTATAGTCTCATCAATTGTCAAAACCAGGCTATGTCCATGCACTGGTGCTCTATAATGATGCATAGCATGGGGTAACTCTCTGCCTGCTGCATCAAATTCAATAACAATAGCCCCATCTTCTCCTCTTAGTACATCATCATATATAAATTCAATTCCTTCCAGGCCTTGGTGATCTATGCCTGCAAAGCCCAAAACATGAGCAGCCAGATGGTCATTGGGAAAAAATCTTTGACTGTCCTCTCCAATGCCTATACCTGGTAGATTAAGCTCTCGTATAGCAGCAGCTTTGTCAGCATCTACTCTACGAGCAATATATGCAAACCACACACCAGTAGTTATACGATTATATACACTTTCAACCGGCATATCTAAAATTTCTGCAAGGGCTTCTGCAGTTTCCTGAGCCCTGGATCTGCCAAGATCCCTATCAACACGATTTACTCTGGTTGGAATAGCAAAGATATAGTCCGTACTAACGCTAATAGCCATTTCTCTCATATTTCTATCATATATGGTTCCTCTTTTGGCATACACAGGAACCTCCCGCATACGATTTTCCAAGGCTTGAAGCTGCAATTCTTCGCCTTGAACAAATTGAATCCAAACAAGTCTTAAGCTCAAAAAAAAGAAAGCTACAAAGAATAATAACAGTACCTTTGTAATCCTTTTTCTCATAATTACATTTCCCATCATTAGGCTTTCCTCTTTTCATTGTAATACTATTTCCAATTTAATTCACGGATAAAAAGCAATCCATAAATGCCGTTGACGTAAGGAAAATAGTATCAAATCAATTCCGATTTAATCTATGATTTAAGTCAAAATTAGTATAAACTAATGTTTACTAGTAATAGCCCCACTGCTAAAAATATTTGCAATTGCAGTCATAAGGGAAACAGAATAATTATTCTCTGCCATCTCTAAACCTATATTTTCATAAGGACTATGTGAAGCCAGCAAAGTATCTGCAACGGCAATTTCTCCAACAGTAATCATTCTTAAATCACTAGATTGGGGTCTCTCCATTCCCAGTTCAGTCTTTGCAATCATCTCAATATTCACTGGGGCAAGTAATCTTGCCTTTTCTAATTGTAGCCGTTCGTTAGCTATTTGCAAAGAATTTAATTCCCGTTTAATGCTGTTTAGTTCCTGTCCTTTAGCACTAACATTAGCAGCCAGAGACATAAGTGCAAGCCCCATGATAAAAGAAACCAGCGTCAAAGAACACAGAAAAAGTTTTATTTTTCTAGGATTTATTTTAATTTTAGATTTATTTTTTTGCTGTTCTTTATTTATATTATCTGTGTTTGGTTTCTCAGCAATATCATATTCTCTTATCTTAGGAGCTACTAACACACTATTCACCCTCCCTTGCTTTTATGTCTTTTACAGCTTTTCAACTATTCTTAATCTGGCACTTTTTGCCCTTGAATTCTCTTTTAGTTCTTCTTCTGAAGCAGTTATAGATTTTTTGGTGATAATCTTAACTTTTGCCTCTTTGCTACAAGTACACACTGGTAGTTTTGGCGGACAAATACATTCTAAAGCTAAATCTTTAAAGGTATTTTTCACAATACGATCTTCCAGGGAATGAAAAGATATTACTGCTAATCTTCCTCCCGGATGAAGGATATCTACAAAGTCATTTATAGCTTCACTAAGACCTTCTATTTCCTTATTTGTAGCAATCCTCAACGCTTGAAAGGTTCTCTTAGCCGGATGTGAATTCGCATCTCTAACCTTTTTGGGTATTGCCTTTTCTATGATGGATACTAATTCTCGCGTTGTTTCAATCTCTTTTTCTTCTCTATGTTTTACAATGAATTCTGCTATCCTTGCAGACCATCGCTCTTCACCATATTTTTTAATTATGTCAGCCAGTTCATCTTTGCTTGCATTATTTACAAGTTCCTTGGCTGTAGCTGCATCTTCTATATTCATTCGCATATCAAGAGGACCATCTTGCATATAAGAAAACCCTCTTAAGCTACTATCAATTTGAAAAGAAGAAATCCCTAAATCAATTAAAGCTCCATGGGCTTTATCCCAGCCATTCATATAAAAAGCTTTTTTTATATTTTTAAAATTATCATGTACAAGAATTGAACGTTCTCCAAACTCCTCTAACCGTATTTTGGCTGCAGCAAGTGCATCTTTATCTCTATCAATCCCCATTAACTTTCCTTTTGGAGAAGATTTTTTCAGCATATAATAGCTATGTCCCCCACCACCCACAGTACCATCAACCAAGTTCCAATCAGCTTGGATATTCAGGCCTTCTATAACTTCTTCTAATAAAACCGGCAGGTGATAGAATTCCAATTTTTCTTCCTCCTAGATATTTATATCAATGTCTTGAAGTTTTTCTGCAATTTCTTCATAGTCCATATCTTCACTTTCACTATAGTTTTCCCAAAGTTCTTTGGACCAAATCTCTATCCTTGAAGAAACACCTATTATTACAACATCTTTATCAAATTTCGCATATTCTCTCAAAGTAGAAGGCAAAAGGATTCTACCTTGTTTGTCAAGTTCACATTCATTAGCTCCGGAAAAGAAAAACCTGACAAAAGCTCTGGCGTCCGCTTTAGTAAACGGCAAGCTTTTTAACTTTTTCTCTATAACAAGCCATTCTTCCATGGGATAAACAAACAAGCAATTATCCAAACCCTTTGTAATTACAAAGTTTTGACCTAATCCGTCACGGAATTTAGATGGAACTATTAACCTGCCTTTTGGATCAATACTATGATGATATTCTCCCATGAACATGCTTGCTCACCCCACTTTGTGGCTTAATCTCCCACTTACCACCACTTCAAACCACATATTCGCCCTTTCTATTAAAAAATCCTTCTTTTTTTAAAAAAATAAAACCTGGGAAAACTACCCAGGTTTTATCTGTTGATGAAGGTAAATATAGAAGCCCATACAAGCATCCATATAGAGGTGTGCATATCTCTGCAATGTTGGCCCTATGTGGCCATCCGAATATTTTATTCATCTTTTTTTATATAGAAAGTACCCTATTGTTAACAAGCCAATTAATAATATTATCATGGGTATACCTATTAACTTCAATACAGTATAAAACCCAATCGATGCAAGAGTTACTAGTATGCCACATATAGCAAGCCCCAATGTGATAGCCGGTAATGCTACCCTAAAAGGTATTCCAAAAAGAAAAGCAGCAACACTACCAGACCAAACTCCTGTCAGGGGTAATGGCACCGAAACTAACAATGTTAATCCTAAAGCACCATATTTTTGAAATTTAACACCTTTGGCTCTGGTTCTAAAAAGTGCCCACCGGACAAACTTTCTTGGATATTCATATTTATATAATAGATTAATCACACTGGACAAACATAAAAGTAGAGGTATAATAGGAATAAAATTTCCTAAAAAAGCATAGAACAATGCAGTCATAGGCTCCATTCCCAGGCCTATAGCTATCGGTATGGTAAGCCTGAGCTCAGTTACAGGCAGTGCTGATAAGATCATTACCTGGATTTCTATAGGTAAGCCCTCTAAAATACCCAGTAATTTTTCTCCCATTCCCTTTTCACCTTATTCATATGATAAGTGTTAATTATTCATATGATAAATGTCAACGTAAGAGAACGTATTTATTGCTTCCTACACACAGTAAACTTAATTTTTCTTTCCTTTGGAAATATAAAAAACGCACCATTCGGTGCGTTTAATAGGCTATTAGTTCGTCAACATTTGATTTGCATGATCTAAAAATACATGCAATGTTTCTCTGGCATTTTCACTCATTTCTTGTGCTAGTGCTCTTTCAAATAGTTCTATTGCACCTGCAAAATCTATCATGTGATTCATCAAAAAGATTCCATAGTGCACAAGAACATTAACATTATTACCATCTACCTGAAGAGCTCTTTCAAAAATCTCTACTGCCTCATCGTAATGCCCTGACATGTATGCTAAAACCGCAGCTCCTGATATTATATCTGCATCTTCGGGATTACGCTCAATTGATTGACGTGCTTTTTCAAAGATTGCTTGAACCATATCATTATCTTCTACCTGATTTGCTAAGCCAGCAACTTCAGTCATCAATTCAATGTTATCGGGATTAAGCTCTATAAGCCTTAAATAATGAACAAAAGCATTATCAACTGCTTGTTGCTGCCTTGCTGCATCTTGGAATTGACGTGCTAAGTCCCAATGCAACCTGGCCAACAAAGTCCTTAAGGTTTCTTCATTTTCAGGCTCTGCTTCCAACATAGCGTAAAAACCTTCCAGCATGTCCTCCAACTCTGAAGTATCTGGTGGCGGCAGCTGGCCCGGTCCTCCCATTGGGCCAAGTCCTATCAGCGTAACAGATCCAACCAGACCAAAAGCTAACAAAGCAATAAAGACAATCATAAATTTTCTCTTTTTCTTTAATTCCCTCAACATACCCATCATAATATAATCGCCCCCTATAATCTCCAAGAAAAATCCACACATGTATAAGCTTATTATACAGACAGAACTATGTCAATATATAATTATTGGTCATAATTAAAATGTTAATTTTCTTAACACTGATTTCTATCTTACACCTTATGATTTTTGAAGCTCTTTCCGACTTCTGACATCTGATTTCCAACGTCCGCTGCTACCAGTATCCCCATTGGGACCTTTGGAATTTTGCATAGCAATCCCTGCACAGCGATTTGCTTACCCATAACTCTTGAACAGTATTTAATTTGCTCTTTCTATTTGCTTTCCCGCATTTTTGGCAACTTGATATTTCAGTGATCTTCGCCATTTACAACCCTCACTTAAAACGTAAATGATAAATAATATGTATATCATTACCGAAGCAAGGGTTATTTATAATCAGTTAATGTTTTTATCCTTTACCTCAAGAGAAAACCATTCACTTACTGCATCTCCGAGGATTTTTTGAATATCATTCATCAGTCTTGACAACCTATATTCAGCATTTAAATATTCATTTACCTTTGAATTCATGCTTAGAACTTCATAGAGCCTTTCGGTTTGCTTAATATATTCTTCATCAACTTCTGTACCGGAAATCTGAGCCATTTGTATCTCTAATTGCTTTCTTTTAAAATCTTGGAGCATTTTAACATTTTCCTCATCCTGTTCCAAGGAATGTTTAGCTTTTTTAAAAAGATCGTACTCATCTGATTTTCCCAATAGCTTTGCCAGCTCATGGGCTTTATCATATGCTGTCATTAAATAATGAAGCCTCCTCTTATAAACATATCAATTTTTTAATTTAACTGTTTACTAATTATGCTGAAGTGATATAATATAATTAGAGGTAATCGAATCCGCAGGATGCGGTTGCCACAAAAAATTGATTAGCTTTAAACAATCACTCTACATGGCGGTGCAGGGTGATTATTTTTTTGCCCTGAAACTCAGGACAGCAATGATGAGCAATCCGAACATTATCATTAATGATAACACTTCGTATGTATTCACCATATTACCACCCCCTTTCACTGGGGAATGAAGGTGGCAATCACACCCGCACATCCAATTACCTCATCCATATTTTAACATAACGTGATATATTCCTACAAGTAAATTTAACATAAACCATCAAAGTGGTACCTCAATCATCTTACCTTTATAGAAACCCGCAACCCATTTGTCTCCTAAGTCTTTTAGGATTTTTACAACCATTTCATTATCTCTTCCCACATCTTCATATCTATGAGCATCAGAAGATATTGTTAAAGGCACACCTTTTTTTACAGCCATTTTAATAATATCCATTGAAGGGTAAATTTCCTTTGCCGGTTTGTAAAGACCGCCCACATTAATTTCCATAGCCATACCTTTAAGCTTTATGGCATCAATAACCGGCTCAACCAGCTTCAGAACCTTTCCTTGCTCTATCCTATAACCAAACACCTTTGCCAAGTCAATATGTCCTGCGATATTAAATAAACCTGTTTCAATACACTCAAGAACAGTTTGGAAGTATTCAACATAGAAATCTTCCATACTCCATCTTTCATACTGATCCATATAGTCTGGATGATCAAAATTCCAGTCACCCAAAAAATGCACTGAGCCTATAGTATAGTCAAGGTCATGGCTCTGAATTACCTTTCTAATCTCATCCACTGCTTGAGGAAGGTATTCAAATTCCAGACCAACCCTGATGTTTATATGACTATACTCCTTCTTTAATTGCTCATAGTTCTCAAAGTTAATATCATCTAAATATATATCATGGTCAGCAAAGCCTATTTCCTTTAAGCCTAATTCTTCTGCTTTTTGAATAAAAGGTCTAAGCTCACTTAATGTATGCTTTCTATCACCGTGACCAAGGGCATGAACGTGATAATCTACAGTCAAGAGTTTTCACCTCTTTTTCTTAAAAAAGCAAGAAGCAAGTAGATAATTTCCACTGCTTCTTGCTTTTATTAATCGTAGCTTAAATTTTAATATTCGTCAGGCATTGTTCTCATCTGTGCTAATGTATATACAGGACCATCAACACATACATAACAACTACCAATATTACAACGCCCACACTTGCCTACACCACACTTCATTCTCATTTCCAATGTAGTTACAATTTCTTCATCCTTGTAACCCATTTTCTCAAGCGACTGAAGTACATATTTTATCATAATTGGAGGACCACAAGTAATAACAATTTTTCCATCTGGTGATGGGTTTAATTGCTCCAAATATGCAGGAACAAATCCTACATTTCCTTTCCAATCATCATCACCTTTATCAACTGTTACATCTACTTGAAAGTCTTTTTGCTTAGGCCAGTACTCAAAGAGATCATCTTTGAAACATAAATCTGCAGGTGTTCTGGCACCATAGATAACATGAAGCTTTCCAAAGTCTGCTCTATTATCAACACAATGATTTATAAGTGAGCGTAAAGGTGCTAAACCTATACCCCCGCCAACAAACAAAAGGTCTTTGCCTTTCATCATATCTACCGGGAAATGGTTGCCATAAGCTCCTCTAACAGCTAACTTTTGCCCAACTTTAATTTCATGCAAGGCATTTGTTAACATACCTACCCTTTTAATAGCAAATTCCAAATGGTTTTCTCCTTGGTAAGAAATGGAGAACATCCCTTCACCAAAGTTTACCATGGATAACATACCAAGCTGTCCCGGCATTGGTGTAAAAGGCTTACCATTAGCTGAAGTTACGTGAAATGTTTTTACATCATGAGTTTCTTCAACTATCTTGGTAACCTCACATATTTGTGGCAATAAGGGATTAACCGATTCTGTCCATGCTTTGTTGACCATTTATATCCCCTCCTCTTTCAACTGGGATAATTGGGAAATGATTGCAACAATATCTACATTTGCCGGGCATTTGCTAATACAACGACCACAGCCAACACAAGCAGTTTTACCATATCTTTCAGGGAACTGTTGTAGTTTGTGTAAATATCTGTTTCTAAATCTTTCTTTTCTGCTAGGCCTTGGGTTATGGTCACCTGCCATTAAAGTATAGTCAGGGAACATACATGAATCCCAGCAACGTGTTTTAAATCCTGTTCCGCCTGCTCTGTTATGACTATTGATATCAAAACAATGACAAGTTGGGCATACATAGGTACAGGTTCCACAACCTATACATTTTTCATAAGCACTATCCCAATATGGATGCTTAAACATTGGAGCAAGTTTTGCCGCTAAACCATCAACGTTAGCCTTTAGCTTAAGCTCTTGCTTTTCAGGAAGTTTAACATCCTTTTCTTCTGTCAATGAATCTATTTCTTTCAGAAGGTTTTCACCTTTTTCTGTTTGAGCAGTAAATCCAAGGTTTTCACCATCAAAATGCATCACAACATCGGCACTTTCAGCCTTTTGGTAGTCGATGCCCATTGACTCACAGAAACATGTACGACAAGGATTGCTACAAAGCAATGAAACTATTACTGTATTATCTCTTTTCGCTTTATAACAGACATCAACATAGTTCTTAGTTAAAAACAAATCATCAAGCATTTCTAAACTTTTCAAGTCACATGGTCTAACACCAAAAGCTAATATTTCTCCATCTATCGGTGCAGTTTCTGCTAGTTCTACATTATCTTTTTCTACCTTGTAAGTGTATAACTCCTCAGTTTGAGGAAAAAAGATACTCTTTGCAGAAATAGTTGAGATTTTATCCAACTGAAGCTCTTTGCCCTCTTCCCATTTTTTGAAAGAAGTAACAGTACCTTCATCAACAGGGGCCATAACAGCATATTTATTGCTCCATTGCTTTAATGCTTGAGCTAATTTTTGTTTATTGATTGATTTCATACACAGACACCCCCTTATAGAAATTCTTCAGGATCTTCATATTTAAAGTCTCCCAGAGGTGAATTCTGTTCTAAATCAACCCCTGCTTCATATGACCCAAACAAGTCTTCAATATCCTTCGCAATCCTTTTATTTAGCTTCATAATAGGAACTCCAACAGGGCAAGCTCTCTCACATTCCCCACACTCAACACATCGTCCGGCAATGTGATATGCTTTGATTATTGAGTAAGATGCATTTTCTGTTTCATCAACTCTTCTTTCAATCCATTCCTGTGATTGGTCAATGAAAATACATGATTTACAATTACACGCAGGGCATGCTCTTTGACACGCATAACACCTGATACACTTGCCAAATTCCTTGTTCCAGAAATCCCATTTTTCTGCAACTGTCTTGTTTGTATCATCTTCCAAAGCTTTAAATCTGCTCTCTGGATTTTTAGGCTGTACTTCTTCACCAATGACAGTATCACATATCACTGGATTTGGACGTATACATCCATCACACTTTGGAGAATCAATAACCTCTCCTTTTTCATTAACTTCTTTCATTCCACTACATGGAACTCCTATAAGGTAAAATTTATCTCTGGCAAACTGCTTATCTTGAATAAGCCTTACTACCCCTCTGGAATCGCAACCTTTTACAAACATGGCAATTTTACCTTCATGATTTTTGTAATGAAGCATATAAGGAGCAGGATTACTGACGATATATTCATTAATAACCAGTCTTTCAACATCTTCCGGCTTTTTCATGAAAAGTGGTGCTGTTTTATCTTCAAAAGTTCCTTGTTCCCAACCTATTACCACATCAACTTCTTGTTTTTCCAGCAACCCTTTTGCCACTTCTTTGGCTTTATCAGTCATTTTATTCATCATCGGACATCCCTCAACTTCCCATTAGGTCCTAGAGCTTTAATCTCCTCAGAAAGTTTAATAGCATTTTCAGCAAACTTTTGACCCTCTGATCCGGAAATCCATCTTACTTGGAATCTCTCTGGCTCTATTCCTACATATTCAAGCAGCCTTTTAAAGATAAGCATCCTTCTTCTGGCATAGTAGTTACCTGTTGCATAATGGCAATCCCCTGGGTGACAACCGGCAACCAATACACCGTCTGCTCCCTTTTGGAAAGCCCTGATAACCATATGAGGCTCAACTCTACCGGAACATGGTACTCTAATAATCCTTAGTTCAGTAGGATATTGAAATCTGCTGGTACCAGCAAGATCCGCTCCTGCGTAACTACACCAGTTACAACAAAAACCTACTATTTTTGGTATCCATTCACCTTGTTGCTTTTCTGTTTCAAGAGCATTGTTTTCTACTGACATGCGGCATCCACCTCCGCTAGAATTTGTTGATTTGTAAATCCTCTCAAGTTAGCAGCACCGGAACGACAAGCTACAACACACGGTCCACAACCTTGACATAGTCCGGCATTTACATTCGCTACTTCTCTTTCAACTTCTTTACCATGATCCCATTCTTTAATGGTTATCAAGCTAATTGCCTTATATGGGCAAACTGGGATACACAGTCCACATCCTGAACATAAGCTTTCATCAATATGACTGATCATTGGATTTGTAGCCATCTTATCCTTTGAGAAAAGTGCTCCTACTTTGGCAGCTGCAGCAGTTGCCTGAGCTACTGTCTCAGGAATATCTTTTGGTCCTTGGCAAACCCCTGCCAAAAAGACACCAGCTGTATTTGTTTCAATTGGTCGTAATTTTGGATGAGCTTCTGTAAAGAAGCCATCTTTATCAGCTGAGAAACCAACTCTTTGAGAGATTTCTTTAGCATCACTAACAGATACAGCTGCAGTTTCCAGGATAACCATATCAGCTTTAACTTCCAACTGCTTACCTACAAGAGTATCTTCTGCCTTGACAATCAATTTCTTTCCTTCTTGATATATCTTAGAAACTTGACCACGCAAGTAGGTAGCACCATAGCCTTCTTTTGTCCTCATATAAAACTCATCATACATTTTACCCGGAGTTCTTACGTCCATATAGAAAATGTATACATTGGCATCTGGGTGCTTTTCTTTGATTTGTGTTGCATGTTTTGCTGTATACATACAGCATATTTTAGAACAATAAGTCTTACCTCTTTCAGTAGTTCTGGAGCCAACACATTTTATAATAACGATATCCTGAGGTATTTCTCCATCTGAAGGCCTCTTGATTTTACCCAGAGTTGGTCCTGAAGCATTTACAAGTCTCTCAAACTGCAATCCATCAATTACGTCAGGAAACTCACCGTAGCCATACTCACCATACTCTTTCTTCCAGTCATACAGCTCGTACCCTGTAGCCATTACAATAGCACCAAATCTTTCAGTTACCAACTCATCTTTGTCCTCAAAATTTATAGCACCTGCAGGACAAATTTTCTCACAAACTCCACATTTATCTTCTTGAAGCTTTCTACAATTTTCTGCATCTATTACCGGCTTATTGGGAACTGCCTGAGGAAATGGCTTGTAAATAGCAGGCCTTTTACCCATCCCAAAATCAAACTCGGAATCTACTTTCTTCGGACATTTCTCCTCACAGACTCCACAGCCGGTACATTTGACCATATCCACATATTTAGCTTTCTTGCGAATAGTAATATCAAAGTTACCTATATATCCACCTACAGATTCAAGTTCAGAGTAAGTGTAAAGCTTTATATTGGGATGCTGTGCTGCATCAACCATTTTAGGAGTACAAATACAAGCAGAACAATCCATAGTTGGGAATGTTTTATCAAGAATTGCCATCTTGCCACCTATGGTAGCTTCTCTTTCAAGGATGACTACTTCATAACCCATATCTGCCACATCTATGGCAGTCTGCATACCCGCAATTCCACCACCAATAACTAAGCATCTTTTATCAACAGGAATTTCTCCCGGAAATAAAGCTACAGTCTTATTAACCTTTGCCACTGCCTTTCTTACAAGGTCAATAGACTTTAGTGTAGCACCTTCTTTTTCCTTTGGATGTACCCATGAGCAATGCTCTCTCAGGTTAGCCATCTCAAGGTAATACGGATTTAGACCTGCATTTGCCAAATTCTTTCTGAAAGTCGGCTCGTGAAGTCTTGGAGAACATGCAGCAACCACTACTCTGTTCAGGTTATGCTCTTTTACTGCTTTAATAACAACATCTTGCCCCGGCTCTGAGCACATATATATATAATCTGTCGAATATACCACACCCGGCATATCATTTGCTGCCTCTGCTACCCTTTTTGAATCAACTACAGCACCAATATTTGAACCACAATGACATACAAAAACACCTATACGTTTCAAGCCTTTTCCCTCCCTGCATCTTGATGTCCTAGAATATTCTTTTCTTCTAACAGTTTTGCTGAATTCACAAAATGTTTATTTAAATATAATTCCTTTGGTGAATAACCAAAAGCAAGTCCCATAAACTCTGTAAAGTAGAAAATAGGCAACTGGTAATCAGTATTATCTAATTGCCCTATCTCTTTTTGCCTCATATCCAAGTTCATGAAGCAAAGTGGACAGGCTACTAAAACACAGTCTGCACCATTAAGTTTTGCATTTTTCAGAATATCTCTACTCATTGGAATAGCAACATTTGGCTTACAAGACGAGTATGCAGCACCGCAACATTCCACTTTATAAGACCAGTTCACTGCTTCCCCACCTAAAGCCTCAACCATATTATCCATGGTCATGGGGTTTTCTGCATCATCAAAGCACGCTACTTCCGGCGGTCTTACTAACAAACAACCATAATAGGAAGCCACCTTCAAACCGGTCAGTGGTCTTTTAACTGCTTCCTTAATCTTATCAAGACCTACATCTCCAACAAGTACCTCTAAGAGGGTTTTGATCTCATATTCGGCTTTGTACTCCATATCAATAACTTCATTTACAGTCTGGCTCATTTCTTTTGACTTTCTAACTTCATATTGAGTAACTTTCATGTTATTAAAACATGCTGCACATGGAACAGCTATATCTAGCCCTTGCTTTTCTGCTAAAGCAAGTGTCCTGGCAGGCAAAGCTATTGAAAGTAAACGACTTCTGCCACTAGCAGCCACAGCTCCACAACAATTCCAATCTTCAATTTCATCTAACTGAACTCCCAGGTGCTTTGCAACTATTTTTGTAGAGTTGTTGTACTCTATTCCTGTTGATTCCAATGAACAACCAGGATAATACGCATATTTTAATGTCACTAGACTTGCCCTCCCTTCTCTTTTTCTCTAACTCGCTCAAATATCTGTTTAACTTCCGAAGGCTTCTTGATTTTATGAGCGAATGGACTAATCTTTCCATCAAAGAAAAGCTTGGGTGCTAACATTACATCTTTAAATGGTTGCATTGACATCATGTTATAAAAGGCAATTAGCCCCATCTCATGAACTTTCCCGTTACGTTCTACAAACGTCAAGAATAAATCTTTAAAAATCTTAATGTTCTTTTCAGGGACAATACCTTTACCCTTAGCTATGATCACCAATGCCTGCATGACCCTGGGAACATCCACTCCCCTTGGACAACGCGTATAACATGTCTGACAGGCAGCACATGTCCAAATACTACTACTTTCCAGTGCTTCCTGTGCAAGACCCACTTGCAACAACCTGAAAATCTGCCTTGGAGGATTGTCCATAGAAAAAGCTACCGGACATCCGGCTGTACACTTACCACACTGATAACATTTCTTTATTTTTTCATCACTAAGTGCTTCTACTTGTTCTTTAATGGAAGCACCTTCGTTAATTTGATAACTAATATCAAATTCCTCCAAAATACTTCCTCCTCTCTTGTTTGTAGATTATCTTAAATTACTAAAAAGCTAACCATATTCTTAGTAATTTGTTTATTTTCTGACTAATTAACTCTAGTATCAAGGCAATTTAGCCAAATAGAAAATACCATATAACAGAAAAATCGACTAAGTTATGGCAATTCTTTCATTGTTTCCGTTACTTATTCAACTTTTTAATTATAACATACCATACCCTTATATAATTACTCTGTTTTTCGGTAAAATCCTCCTTTTTACTTATCTGCGTACAGATTTTTTTAAAAAAGATCTTACCAATCGCCCGCCAGTATATCTTCCGCTCATATCCAGCAATTTCTCTATATTAATATTCTGGAAATTGCAAATTATACATAAGCATAAGAACACCCTTGTACGAGGCTCAATAAGACAAGAGGCTGGTGCAAAAGGGTTCAATCCTTTCGCACCAGCCTCTACTTTTTATAGATTTACAGTATTATTTAAGCTTATAAGATATCGTGTGGTCTGGAGTTAGGTCTCTCCAAAGATGTCCAGTCCCTAGGTTCCTTAAGCTCTGTCCATCTCTCATGTACTCCATCAGCCTTCATCTCAAAGTCATGAGAATTAGTAGCTTCTTGGATATATAGATAGAACCAGGCGTTTTCGTTCATATTATCTGGCCATGTCACCATATCAGGTAGTAGATCATATACACTTTGTGGTTGACGGTTAAGCATACGGTTGACGATTGCTGCCGCTTCTGCTCTGGTAATGCTTTGATTTGGCCTAAAGTCACCGCCTCCAAAGCCTACTATCCAATCATGTTGCCCCACTGCATTAATGTACTCTCTAGCCCAGTGCCCACTAATATCATTGAAGCGGTCTGACCCTGCATAACTTGTATCATCCAGAAAACGTGCTACTATAGTTACAAATTCTGCTCTTGTTATTGCTTGGGTTCCTCGGAATGTTCCATCTGGGAAGCCTTCTACTATATCAGCGTTAGCTAATGTTGATACAGCGTTGTTAAACCAATTAGCTGATGCTACATCTCTAAATGGATTGCTTTGCCTCCACATTTGGGTACGATAGTTGTCATCCAACAAGCGGAAGAAGATTGTTGCTACCTCTGCTCTTGTGATTGTGCTGTTTGGTCTGATTGTACCATCTGGGAAACCTACTAAATAAGCTATGTGATCATTTGTAAATATCCCTCCGGGACCACTTGGAGGTTGTGTCGTATCATCACCATGGTGACCGCCACCACTACCGCCGCCACTAGGTCCAGTTGGACCGCCACCGGGTCTGGTTATTGCCACACCACCGCATCTAGCACTGGTCCTATTGCCTTCTGAATCTTCTAGAACTGCTGTATTGTATATTCTTTCACCCGCTGCTGCCGATAATACTGTCACATCAAATGTGATAACAACATAACCACCAGCCGGTAATTTATCAATAGTAACTTGAAGTTCGTTGTTATAAACTTCACTGTAAACAGCCCCAGCTACTGTACCACCACCAGTAACTAAATTAACACTGTTAGATACAAAAGATACATACGGTATATTAAAATTATCTATTACTACAAGGTCATATACATTTGATGTAACGCTTGTATTTGCTACTCTAATGGTGTAGGTTATTGTGTTACCCACCACTGCCGTTGTTCGATTTGCCGCTTTTGTAATTGTTGTATCAGCAGGACCAGTAGCACCGACTATTTCCACACCATTACAGATGGCTTCTAATGGATAGTCTAGTATATCTACTAGCTGATTGCCTATAGAATCTTCTAAGGTTGCCGTATTGTATATTATTTGACCTACTACTGCTGATGGCAATACTATTGCTTCAAATGTGATGACAACACTACTATCCATTGGCACCTTATCAAGAATTACTCGAAGCTCACCATTAGAGTAGATATAAGCTGCATTAACACTACCAGGCACCAAGGATAAACGTGAATCCAATTCATCTACTACTACAAGGTCATATACGTTTGATACAACACTTGTATTTGTTACTGTAATAGTATAAATTATTGTATCTCCTACTTCTGCTGTCAAAGGATAAGCTATTTTTGCAATCTCAATATCCGGTACCCATTGTGCTGTAAAGATTCTATAGTTAGTAGGAGTAGGACCAATTTCATAGTCATATAGATCCTCGCACCAGCCTATAAAAGTATATTCTGAACGCACTGGAAGATCAAGAAGTACATCATTGTCATATTTTATATCAGAAGCAAATTCACCAAACAATACACTTTCTGCTTCTGTAATAGCTGTAATACGATTATCATAATTCCAGTAAAATTTCACTGTAAATGTTACTGGTTCCCACAATGCAGTCACAGTGACAGTTCCGGGCCATGGGTCTATACCCACTACAATATCATCGCCCGGTGCCAAGATGCCTAATGGATTTGAATAACCCTCTACAAACCAACCATAAAATTCGTAACCATCAGGTGCTGTGAATCCATTTGCAGGAAGTGTGAAAGTTGCACCCACTGCTACTGTCTCACCTGTCATCGTCCCTGTGCCGCCGCCTGCTTCAAAATTTATAGTGACTGTTGATGTCGGAACCCATACTGCAGTCACGGTGACAGTTCCGGGCCATGGATCTATACCCACTACAACATCATCGCCCGGTGCCAAAGAACCTAATGGATTTGAATAACCCTCTACAAACCAACCATAAAACTTATAACCATTAGGTGCTGTGAATCCATTTGCAGGAAGTGTAAAAGTTGTACCCACCGATACAGTCTCACCTGCCATTGTTCCTGTACCGCCGCCTGCTTCAAAGTTTATGGTGACTGTTGGTGTTGGTGCGGCTTTGCTTATTACAACATAGAATGCTACACCGTCTACAACCATCGCAAGTGTACGGGTTTCACCCAGAGCAGGAGTACCAACTACCAGGTATGCCGGCATATGACCAGTTTCCCAGCCATCATCAATTGTAGTATAAATCAATGCTGCAGTCTCCAAATCAACAACATTGCCCGGAGCATCTACCCACCATGCTGTACCAGTAAACGCTGCACGGTCTGTAAGAAGTCCTGCAAAATCTATTGCAACTTGTGTTGCCAAGTGACTTACGTCTAAATAGAATGTGCTTGTCTCATAAACAAAATTGATAACTGCTGTTGTTCCATAGTGTCCATGAGTTCCCGGACTTAAAATCGGATCACGCTCACCGACTCCTACAAGATAGAACCATTGGCTCGGGTCACGTTGCTCACGAAACAGTACATCTCCGGCTTCAACCCCAAGCACAGTAATCGTACCGCTGTTTGTTGCGTTGAGTGAAAATTCTTGAGAAACAGGGCCGAAAGAACCGCCGACGGCTATGAATCCAACCTCCGGACTTTGATAAAACAACACAAGAGGAATATCTCCAGGAGCTACTCCATCACGAATTGTAAAGCTCAGAGTAAGCAAATCATCTGCATCAGGTATTGCTAACCCTACTCCTACATCAGTAACCACTGCTATGCGAAGTAATCCAGGCTGCGAATGCTCAACCCATTGCTGACTAAAAGTTAATCCCGGTACATCTAAACTGGCTCCCCAGTCGTATCCATCAAAATCCAACCTCGTATGATCATATGTTAACCTAAATGTCATCATGCTAAGGGCATAGTCAAAATCATCAAGCGACACTACTAACTCAACAGTAGCACCCGGCAATCCCGATGCATTAGTTATATTTACTGTTGGTTCTATTGGGTTAGCACCATTCGCCATTGCTGCGAGGGGCATGAGGCTCATTATTAAAGCCAAAATAAGAATAATGGCAATTACTTTTCTCTTTTTCATCTGATTCGATACACCTCCGTGTTATAAAAACTATTCAATGATGTTATATTATACATTTCACTACTGCATAGATTCAAGCAAAATCCGAAGTAGAGCCACATCATCATTATCTAGGACACCATCGCCATTCATATCTGCATTTTCAAAAACAAATTCAATATCGCCGCCATTAACAATGTACACAAGCAAGTGGAAATCTGCCCAATTTACAAAACCATCACCATTCACATCACCAAGTAAAATCGGAACCCATTGTGCTGTTACGGTGACTGTCGTATCTGGCCAAATACTCACAGTGATAACTCCACCTGGTGTCATTGCACCGCCTGGTGCAGCATAACCTGTTACAAACCAACCGTAGAATCTATATCCCGCAGGTGCTGTAAATCCGTTTGTTGGAAGCGTGAAGTCTTCACCTACAATTACAAACACATCTGCCATTGTCCCTGTACCGCCACCTGCTTCAAAGTTTATGGTAACTGTTGGTGCTGGTGCAGCTCTGTTTATTACAACATAGAACGCTACACCATCTACAACCATCGCAAGTATGCGGGTTTCACCCGGAGCAGGAGTACCAACTACCAGGTATGCTGGCATATGACCAGTTTCCCAACCATCATCAATTGTTGTGTAGATCAACGCCACAGTCTCCAAATCAACAACATTACCCGGAGCATCTACCCACCATGCTGTACCAGTAAACGTTGTGCGGTTTGTGAGAAGTCCTGCAAAGTCTATTGCAACTTGTGTTGCTAAGTGACTTACATCTAAATAGAATGTGCTTGTCTCATAAACAAAATCAATAACTGCTGTTGTTCCATAGTGTCCATGAGTTCCCGGATTTAAAATCGGATCACGCTCATCGGCTCCTACAAGATAGAACCATTGACTCGGTGCACGTTGCTCACGAAACAGTACATCTCCAGCCTTAACTGTTGGAGGAATGATCGGAACCCACATTGCAGTCACAGTGACAGTTCCGGGCCACGGGTATATACCCACTACGATATCATCGCCCGGTATCAAGGAACCTAATGGGTCTGCGTACCCCTCTACAAACCAACCATAAAACTTATAACCATTAGGTGCTGTGAATTCATTTGCAGGAAGCGTGAAAGTTGTACCCACCACTACCGTCTCACCTGCCATTGTTCCTGTGCCCTCACCTGCTTCAAAGTTTATAGTGACTGTCGGTGTTGTAGGAAGCAAATCATCATTATGCAACACAACACGAACAGTTTGGTCAAAAACAGTTATATAAAGGTAAATAAACTCCCACTCTGCATCTTTCACACCGTCAATAGATCTTACTAACCCACCATCAACGGAATTGACACGGATAAACTCCATTGCATCACTGCCATTTGGTAAAACTGCGTTTATATTAGTAATAGGCACATCAGCATTTACGCCGCCAAGCTGTGTCCACATACGAATCAATCCAGCATTTGCCAAGCTTTCATTAGCTGTTGACGGGCAACCTTCAGGCCCGTTGTTGAATATGTTTAAAGAAAAGAATCTAGAGTTTATTAGCAAAAATTCCCATTTTTCACCACATACAGTTATAGTTAGCAAAATAGTCTGCCATGATGCATTTTTATTTACGTCAATAAAGTTAAAATAACCTTGATTATTCCATGGCTCGTTGACTGTAATAAAATCCATAGCATTATTTCCATCTTGATCAATAGCTGTTATGCTGTCTGCTAATGACAAAGATAGAGGAGTATTAGGACCCGGAGCTACCGGACCAAATCCGGTCCACATACGAATTATGCTGCCAATGTTTGCATTAGGCCTTGATGGAGCAGCACCAATACCGGAACCGTTGTTAAAGATGTCAAAACGGAAATCCGGACAATCATTGCATACCACACATTCGTTGCCACAATCCAAGCAAGGAATACATGGATTCCCCGGATTACTGGGACAACAGTTGCATAATATATAAAGCGGATTGTGTCCGTCAAGGAGGAAGTCAACCCTGTGCTGCACTAAACAACAATAATCAAAGGTCACAATTGCATCCCTATAGTCAGAACGATCCACAATTAACCAGATTCCATCGCCTTCTTGTGCAGGATTTATGATCCAGCCATTGGACTGCATACGTACATTAGAAACACCCTGCGGAACTGTTATATAAGCAAAATATGCAGAAAGATCTACATACAAGTATTCATAGCCATTGTCGTAACCCTCAGAAGATGTTCTTGAAAGCGTAAAGAACCCAGTTCCGTTCAAGCGTACTTCATAGGCTCTTCCGTCACCAAATACGGTAAAATCGTTGCCAGCCATAAGGGCAGGAACATTATTATATACCCAATTATTACCTACAACCGCAAGGGTAAAGGTATCATCAATCGGTACACCTCTGACATAAAGCTGTGTTATAGGTACATAAACCCTATTAGGTCCAGGTGCTACCAAGCCATCTCGTTGATACCATGTCCCTTGATTCGGAATCTCCGGTCTCAATACTCTTACAGAAGTTGCATTCGGAGCATAGAAAGTATGGTTGTTATTAAATATACCCGGAAGGGTATGCCATACACTCTCGCTCCAATATTGTATACTCACACTTTCCATACCATCAAAACATATAAATATGTAGCCTTCGGCAAGGTAATTCACATGTGGATTAACAAGACGCACTTCCACTGGCTCACCACAAGCAAATAGGGTTGCCGTAAAGTAAATGACAGACCATTCTACATTGTTGTAGCCAAAGAAAACATCAATGCTGTTAAAGTTATCCTGATCATTCCATATTCTATTAACATTAACAAACTCCATTGCACAATCGCCATTCGGGAAAGTTGCCGTTATCGTCAATAACTCATAAGGCACTCTGCCATTAACACCATTAATCTGTGTCCACATACGCACTCTATTTTCTATGCTGCTAGATTGTATGGTACCATTGTTAAACACATTCAAACCAAATACCAAACATTGGCTGCAGTTCTGACATTCACCACAATGTACACATGGATCATGGACTTGCCATTGGCAAAGGGGACAACATGGTGTAAATTCACAATCACATGGATTAAAATGATTAACAAGGGTTACGGTTTGAGGTCCGCATAAGGTATTTACCACGATTTCCATTTCTGTCCATGGAAATCCGGGAATATTATTATCAACACGATAGCCAACGGGGCTAGTAGATGAAACTGGCATCCCAAACCTGGCACTAATTTGGTTATGGGCTGACTGACCTAGCCATCCCAACTCAATTGCACATCCACCATTATCCACAATTGTTGCAGATACTATTTCCTGAATAAATGGTGCTTGTGGAGTGGATGTTACACCCCTAAAAGCATACCCATAACCAGTAGGATTTGGACCCACTGGTATTGGGCCATAAGTATAAGCTTGAGCCCAGATACGAATATTTCCACCTGTGTACAGGTTCGGATTAGGTACTCCTCTTATAAGATTGTTATCGATATCAGTCCATGAGCCTGTACTGTAACCAGCCGCATTAAATTTATCCCAGCGAAAAGATGGACATTCACCAATACAATCACAATCCCCCGAATTAGCACTAACAATACCTTCTGTTACTGCTATGTCATGTTGTATATCACCAGCTGATACGGCACCTAATGCTTGCAAAGGCATCTGTGCCAATAAAAAAACAAATACTAAAATAATCGCTAAATTACGCTTTATCTTCTTCACTTAATTGTCCCCTCTCAGAGTATAGTTTAATTTTAAAAAAAACAAATATTTATTTTACTCCCCACCTGCCCTTTTTCTTAAATTATTCTCTGCTTAATCCATTATATGGAAATAATTTACACTAATATAGTATAGTAATATTAAAATTAGTTAATTCTACCATAGCATATATAAAAAGACAATATCTTTATAGGTTATACACAGATTTGATAATAATATTTAATATAACCAAACTTTTCAGTTCTGCAATAAGCATCTGAATTAACTTTCACTCATCATTACTTTGCAAAAATTTCTTTACTTAACAAGAATTGATATCGGGAATATTTTTATGATAACGAGTTAAACTAATTTTGATACTATGATTCTGCATCAAAAGAGCAGTGAATAGTATGATAAAAATAAGGAGGGATTTTTTTGAATAAAACAGTAGTTGGTATTTTCGAAGCAGAAAATATTGCAAAGGAAGCAATTGAAGATTTGCGAAGTGCTGGTTTTGAAAGAGAGATATCTTTATTAGCTAAGGATCAAAGATCTGGTGATAGTGATTCTGACAGCATGGGTGGTGGATCAATAGCAGATGGTATAGCAACAGGTGGAGTTCTTGGAGGCATTGGTGGCTTGGCTCTAGGTGCAGGTGCTCTTGTCATGCCCGGTCTTGGGCCTCTTATAGCCGCCGGACCAATTGCAGGCATGCTATCAGGTGTGGCAGGTGGTGGAGTAGCAGGTGGCTTAGTAGACTGGGGAATTCCAGAAGAAGAAGGTCGCAGATATGAAGAAGAAATCAAGCAAGACAATATCATCGTTGCAGTTAGCTCTTCTGAAAGCAATATTGATGAAGCAGAAAACATTTTGAAAAACCATGGAGCTTCAGAGGTAAAAGTTCATGATAGATAACTGAAATATTACAAACAGTCCACAAAAAACCAGGTGTATCTACCTTGTTTCAGGTAAAAAATAATATTGATGAGAAGCTTTCAAAAAGGAGGCCAATAAAATTGGCAAAGATAATGTCTGAACAGCTCAAATATGAACTTGCAAAGGAACTGGGCGTCTACAACACTGTGATGAATGAAGGTTGGGGTGGTGTACCATCAAGAGAATGTGGAAACCTGGTAAAAATGGCAATTATGAAGGCTGAGCAGAGCATGGGTCAATCCAATCGTTATTAGTCTTTCATCAAAAATAAAAGGCAGCTATTTAGCTGCCTTTTAATATTCTAAGTATTCCGGAATGCCAAGGGTGTCATCCCCTATCTATTTAATGCAAATTTGATTTATATTACCAATGATTAAAACCACTAGAATAAAAGTACACTCTATGTTACAATATCTCACTAAGAGCAGTTTTCAAAATATAATCATGTGGAGGATTGAATTATGCAAAGTATAATAATTTATAGTACCGTGAATTGCCCATACTGTGTTGCTGCAAAAAACCTATGTGTCAACAAAGGACTAGATTACAAAGAAATAGATTTAACTAATAATCCTGATGAGCTTAATAGGATCAAGGATAAAACCGGAATGATGACGGTCCCACAAATCTTCATAGGTGAAGATTTTATAGGTGGATACGTTGATCTAAAAAAGCTAAGTGATACAGGCGAACTAGATAAAAAGTTGCTTAAAGATTAATAATAAAGTTTCTTAATACATACGTGCATCTCCATATTTAGATCTTCTTGCCCTATTCACGTAAATGCTATTTCTTCTTTTTCTAAATGTATTAATTGCTTTCAGTAATAATATAAGAGCTATAATACCAAAAAATATCAAAGTAACTACTACATACGTACCAACCAAAGTAATCGACCTTCTTACATTTGTACCTGCAACCAGTTCGATACTTTCTATAACATCACCATCAAGTATAAATTCCAAACTTCCAATTGTATCTCCTTCTCGCAGTGGTAAACTAAAATCATATATTTTTAACTGCCTAGTTGGAGATACATCTGCATTTATACTAACCAAATACTCACCTACTTGCCCAGCAAGCACCGGCACTGTTCTTCCAGACCTATCTATCTGCAATATTTCATCTCCTTGACCTACCAACTTCAACATATGATAATTATTGTATCCATAGTCCAGTATTCTAATGGAATCATTCCAAATAGCTTGTGGTGTACTGCCTAGTACAACACTTATTAATCTCATACCATCCCTATCAACAGCATTGACAAGACAATTTCCTGCTTCAGTGGTAGTACCTGTCTTTCCACCTAGAGATCCTTCATACATCTCTTGTCTTAATAGGTTATTAGTATTGGAAAGATTACCTTGCCAAACCGCACCACTCCAAGTTCTGTTTTGAGTTCCCATTATTGCCTTTAATGTGGGATTTTCAAGAGCCACTCTCATAATCAACGCTATATCATACGCTGTTGAATAATGGCCTGGAGCAGAGAGTCCCGTTGGATTCATAAAGTTTGTATGATGTGCACCCAATTCCCTTACTCTTTGGTTCATCATCCTCACAAAATCATCAACACTACCTCCTCCTATATGCTCAGCAATTGCAAGGGCAGCATCATTAGCAGAAGTAAGCATGATTGCATATATAAGGTCTTCCAGGGTTTTAGTTTCCCCTGCATTGAGCCAAATAATAATTCCAGTGGTATCTGTGGCATTCTCACTAATAGTAACCTCTTCCTGTAAGTTGCCTACTTCAATAGCTATCAATGCAGTAACAAGCTTTGTAATGCTGGCAGGTGCTCTTTGCTCCCTTTCATTATGCCCCCACAATACTTTGCCGGTTTCTGCATCTATTAAAATACCTGCTTGGCCGGTAATATTTGGTTGGGCCACTGCACTTGAACTAAATGCAAACAGTATTACTATAGTTAATATAATCAAAAACATATTTTTAGATTTCATAGATATCCCCCAGTAAATTAATTTTACATCCCTAATTATAGCACTATATTCGAGAAATTTCGAGTATATTCGAGAAAATTTGCTAGGATTTAATAGGCGTTTTGATGCTGTTATTGCAATTTTAAATAAAATAAAGTAAACTTATGTATAGTATCATTTTTATTTATTAATGAAAGTAGGCGAAATCTATGGACCCTCATCTCGTAGTTTTTAAAGCAGTAGCAGATAAAAGAAGTTTTTCACAGGCAGCCAAATCACTGCACATTAGCCAGCCTGCAATCAGCCTCCAGATACAGTCCCTTGAAGAAAACTTAGGAACACGACTTTTTGATAGAAACAACAAAAGGGTTGTTTTGACACAGTCAGGTAAAATTTTTTATAAGTTTGCTACGCAGATTTTAGAGTTTTATAGTCAAGCACAGAAAGAAATTGCCGAACTTACAGGTCTCATTAAAGGTAAAGTTAAGATAGGTGCTAGTTTGACCATTGGAGAATATGTGCTGCCAAAAATCGCAGGGCATTTTATTAAAGATCATCCTGAGGTAAATATAAGCATAAATATTGCTAATACTGAAGAAATTATGGGGCATTTATTAAATAACACCTTGGACATTGGCATGGTTGAAGGATCAATCAAACATTCAGATCTTATCCAAGAAAAATTCATGGATGATGACCTTGTGGTTGTAGTTCCTTTTGATCATCCATGGGCGAAAAAAGATTCTATCACCATTGATAGTCTTTTATCTCAACCTTTCATATCACGAGAAGATGGCTCAGGTACAAGACAAACCATAGAAAAAAAACTTCTGGAATACAATATTGACATTGAAGATATGCACACAATCATGGAGCTTGGAAGCACACAAGCTATTAAAGAAGCAGTAGAGATGGGTTTGGGTTTTTCGATTATTTCTAAATGGGCAGTAAAAAGAGATTTGAAGTATAAAAACCTAGGTATGACAAGAATTGAAAACGCTAACTTTAAGAGAGATTTCTATCTTGTTTATAATAAGCATCACTTTTTAACCCAAGCTACTGAAACTTTCATTAGATTATTGGCCAATGATGAATTGCCAGATATTTTTGAAGCAAAGCTATAACTAGCAACTTATGCTAGTTATAGCTTTATTTTTTTAATGCTAGCTCAACAAACCCCTGTGCCCACTGAGGAGTTGATAAAGAATGTACATAGTTATACGTTGCAAGTACATTTTTATAAGTAACTCCATCCCCCAAGCCATTAATACCGGAACCTCTAGCTACATCAAATCCAAAAGAAAGCCTTGTAGCATCCAAATCAATTATTCTTGAGTTATGAAACTCATGCCCTTTAATAACTAGTCCCGGCTCTTTAAAAAAAGGATTTGATTTATTTACTGTCAGGCGTGTATAACCATGTCCCTGAGATTTATCTTCCATCTTCACAGTAAAAGGAAATACACCAACCATTTCATAGTGTTTTCCATCAACAATAAGTTTCTGTCCAAGATACATTAGTCCACCACTTTCTGCATAAATAGGCAAACCTTCTTCAGCCTTTTGTTTGATTTGCTTTCTAAGGGAGAGATTATTTTCGAGTTCCTTAGCAAATACTTCCGGAAAACCTCCTCCAATATATAATCCATCTATATCCGGTAAGTTGGTATCATTAAGTGAATCTATATATACAAGCTTTGCACCTAAGCTTTCCAATGCTTCAAGATTTTCGGGATAATAAAATGAAAAAGCCCTATCTTTAATAATGCCAATTTTTACACTTCTATCTGAAGTATTTTTATCTTGCACTGGAGTTGATACTTCCAAAGTCTTAGCACTCTTTGCAATTTCCATTAACAAATCTAAATCTACATTGTCTTGAACTGTTTGGATAATATATTCAACAGATTTCTGATATTTTTCATCTTCATGGGCAGGTATAAGCCCTAAGTGTCTGTCAGGTATTGAAATATTACTGTCCTTTGGAATAGCACCAATAACAGGTATTCCACAGTATTTTTCAATAGAGCCTCTTAACATTTTTTCATGCCGAACTCTGGCAACTTGATTTAATATTATGCCAGCAATCTCTATGTCTTTATCGAATTGCTGAAAACCCATAACCAAAGGAGCAATGCTTCTCGTCATCCTTCGAGTATCTACTACAAAAATAACAGGAGCCTTAATTATTTTAGCTACTTGTGCCGTACTGCCTGTTCCCTCTAAATCAAATCCATCATGCAAACCCATGGCACCTTCAATAATACTTAATGTTGATTTTTGTGTACCTCTAATAAAAGAATCTTTTAAAGTTTTATCATCCATCATGTAACAATCCAAGTTACGACAAAGATTACCAGTTACTTCTGTATGCCAACTTGGATCAATATAGTCCGGACCTTTTTTAAAAGGCTGTGCCTTTATGCCATTTTTCGTATATGCACCTAAAAGCCCTAAAGTAACAGTTGTTTTTCCGGAACGTCCATGAGGAGCACCTATTACTATACGAGGCATGGAGTATTTATTTGTCATGCAAACATCCCACCTTTTACAAATCACAAACTAAAAATTACAAATCACGATATTAGAGTTCCGCAATTTGTAGTTTAGAATTTATAAACATAAGTATAATAAAACAGTATCGGATTTACAAGCCCGATACTGTTAAATTGAATTTCTTATTTTTTTCTATACACAGCCTGTTGGCTTTGGTAAGCCTGCACATTTACATGCACCTTTAGCTGGTCCAGTTGGGAAAAGCTCATAAACTTGGTTTAACTTTAAACCAGTTTCTTTTGTAAGCTTTCTAACCATTGGAGCAATTCCAAACTCTGCAAAGTAGTTTCTTAGATATTTAATAAGCTCCCAATGTGCTTCAGTTAGCTCATCAACTTCTTCCATTTTAGCAAGAGCTATTGCAACATCTTCATTCCACTGGTCTGGGTCAACCATGAAACCATCTTCATCTAATCCAATTTCTACACCATTAATATTTAAGTTAGACATTAAAGCACCTCCGATTATTTGAATATATTTTGGTTCAAAAAGATATTTTTCTTGATAATCATTAAATTTTATAACTCT